>ERZ1026860.149-NODE-149-length-54881-cov-10.199540_pt1 | contig 54881 bp, 39 predicted proteins | sample MGYA00380160_ERZ1026860 | MGnify/ENA primary metagenome ERZ1026860 (study PRJEB33269, sample SAMEA4719796) | human gut metagenome | biome: human-associated habitat; feature: organic feature; material: feces | place: Cameroon | collected 2013-10 ... | reverse complement strand
CTATGTAGAACCTCTTATACCGATTGGCGAAACAGGCATCAAGGGCTTGATACCTGATCATGGCGTGCTTATTAGTTGCCATAAGTTTTCTATATGGTATTTTGCTTGTATTTAGGTCAAATTTACGAAATATTAGGAAAAATACCATAAGATAATTCAAAATTATGCAAACAACGCGCATAATTAGTATCCTCACTATATTGAGAGCAGAGGATACACTATACAAAGAATAGATGGAGACGCTAACCCATCATTATTGCAATCAATAGGAAGATTTTTTCTGGACTACCTGTGCTATTTATGTTATATCCGCTAATCCAAAAGTCCTTTTATTCGGCTATCCTTTAGACTCATCTCGGGAGTTTGACACTTTAAAATCAAAAATATTCGATAGAGTTCGTTCAGAACTCTTTTTGTCAAATTTCGGGCGTCCCAAAGGCTTATCTACTACAAAGTCCGAAAAAAATCATAATCCCCAAATCGCCATTACAGCGGTCTGGGGACTTGATATATCATAGATATAGCCCTATCTAAGTGTCAAAGACAAGAATATACGTCATTTGCGAGGAACTGCAAAATAGAATATTTTGCGTGATTTCATTTCGATTATCGAAATTCGCTGCCGCGCAGTCAAAAGTTATGCAAATTCACTTTTTTAGTTTAAATTTATCGCATGCCATTAAGAGACATGCCTCTGAAGACGTCTGGAGGCAATGTCGTCCCCTGGGGACAAATCTGAAATGGCAAGACTGAAAAAGAGTGAACCTGCCGCAGCGAAGGAATAAATTATCCCTTATAAAATCCATTGCGGCTCATAGATGACCACATAACATACATTTCCTTATAGTTATCCTTAATGAAGTCCCGTATTATCCTAAGTTCTTTATCTGTGAGGATACCTTGTGACTTCACTTCCGTATCGCCATTGCCCTTTACAAAAAGTTTTGCCGAGCCACTTTCCGTCAAGCGTTTGTCACTAGCATGGACATGCATGGCTTCAATTATACAGTGAGAGGTAAAATACAGATAGTACCCGCAAACCATGAAATCAAAATATTTAGGCATACGATTCCTCCATATATTTTTGATTCTTCTTCCAATACCCCGTAACAATATTCAGTTCAACATCATCCATCGTTGTCTCCAATACTTCTCCCTGCGGTGACATCAACAAGGCATGGTGCGGTTTCCGCAAATCCAATACTCGAATGTTAGAATCTTCTGCGCGGGAAAAGGCATAACCGCATATAATCATTCCAGCATCAGAAGACAATTTCATCAGTTCTTCATTGTTCATAGTTACCGATTTTTACAGTTTTAATGTTTTTAAGGAATATCTGGGGATTGATATAAAGATTATTGAGAATCGGAACAAGGTCTATATAGTCTTCGATGAGGCCAATTCCGTCATAATCAGCCATAACCACAAGATAACCGTTATCCCACGTTAGCACTTCCGTATATTTCTTCAATACGGCAGGAGTACGGAAACGGATATTATATCCACCATATCTGAATGATGTCATATCGCCTTTATTAGACAATATCGCCTGAGTCGCTGTTCCTGTCTCGCCCATAATCAATTGCTTTCTTTCATCTTTATTCTCCCGCCATTTCATCCCAAACAAAAGATCTTTATGCAAAAATACATAATTTCCCGATTAAACAAAACTCCGCCGCAGGGGTTGGCTGCGGCGGAGGACATGGAATTTATTAAAATCACACAATAGTCTCAAAAATAGATTATTCAAGATTTACGCACGATGAATTCCCACAACATGACAGGCAATGGTAAAAATTGCCTACCTTTGCAGACAGGTAAGACTATGGCAGACAAGATGACAGAAGAACAGCGGCACTACTGCATGTCGCGCATCAGGAGCGTTGACACACGTCCAGAGATGGTTGTGCGCAAGTTTCTGCATGCCAGCGGTTTTCGCTATTCCCTGCACAGGAAAGACCTGCCGGGCAGTCCTGACATAGTGCTGAAGAAGTACCACACGGTCATTTTCATCAACGGCTGCTTCTGGCATGGTCATCCTCTATGCCGCTACGCCACCGTCCCGAAGACCAACCCTGACTTCTGGACGGAGAAAATCCGGTGCAACAAGGAACGCGACGCAAGCAACATTGAGAGTCTTGAACGACTCGGCTGGCACGCAATCGTCGTCTGGGAGTGCGAACTCAAGCCACGTTGCCGCTCCGCACGTCTCGAACTCCTTGAGACACAGCTCCGTCAGAGGCTCGAACCCGAGGCAATCCACACAATCCCGAACTCCGTCCGCAAGCTGTCCAACGACACGGACTAAAAGACCGCGGCCCAGCGTTGTGCTGAACCGGTCTCATCGAGCCGCGATGCGGGTAAATCCCTGATAGTGCGAATATTTGCTCTAAGCGATTCTTGCCGCCGCGTCCTTATAGTATTTCTGGTTTACGAAGACTTCTTCCTTATAAGGGTTGATGTGACGCTTCTTCGCCTGGTAGATAATATATCCGAGCATGGCAATCCACTGATAGACAGCCATATCTCCATAAACATGGAACAGCATAATTGTTATGGTTTAATTTATATGTAGTGCAACTGTACTTTTTTGCAAAAGCGAACAAATGTAAGTATCATTTCATAGATTCAATACTTTTCCACCGCAAATACACCTAATTGTAACTATCTGCGTCTGACTTGTAATTAGAATAAGACAGGACCCCACCAACTATTCGAAATTCATGGCATCGCCTGAAATCTTCATGGGACCGGAGATTCTTTCATTATCAGCGTAATTTTTACTATTTTTGCAGGAAATTTAGCTAAAAATGGAAAGAAAAACAAGAGTAAGATTTGCGCCGTCGCCGACAGGCCCCCTTCACATGGGTGGAGTCAGGACTGCGCTTTATAACTATCTGTACGCCAAACAGCACGGAGGAGATTTCATCATCAGGATTGAGGATACGGACTCGCAGAGGTTCGTTCCCGGAGCCGAAGCCTACATCATCGAGGCTCTAAATTGGTGCGGAATCATTCCGGACGAAGGAGTAGACGAGAACGGGAAGGTCGTGGAGGTCGCTTCCGAAAAGCATCCGCACGCACCATACAGACAGAGCCAGAGGCGCGGAATCTATCGGAAATATGCTGAAGAGCTGGTGGAGAAAGGCTTTGCATACTATGCGTTCGACACGGCCGAGGAGCTTTCCAAAATCCGCACGGAGATGGAGGCCAGAAAGGAGACATTCATCTACAACCATTCCACGCGCCTAAGTCTGCGCAATTCCCTCAGCCTCCCGGAGGACGAAGTGAAGAAACTGCTTGAGGAGCGCACGGACTGGACCATACGCTTCAAGATGCCTCAGGACAGGGTCGTGAAGATGGACGACCTCATCAGAGGGCACGTCGAGGTGAACTCAGGCACGCTTGACGACAAGGTGCTTTGGAAAAGGGCGGACGAGCTTCCGACCTACCACCTTGCAAACATCGTGGACGACCACCTGATGGAAATCACCGAGGTCATCCGAGGTGAGGAGTGGCTGCCGTCACTTCCGCTTCACTACCTGCTTTACGAGGCGTTCGGATGGCAGGATACGATGCCGCGTTTCGCACACCTTTCGCTTTTGCTCAAACCGGACGGCAAGGGCAAACTCAGCAAGAGGGACGGAGACAGGCTCGGTTTCCCTGTGTTCCCGCTCAGATGGGTCAATGCCGAGGGCGAAGTTTCGCGCGGCTACCGTGAGGACGGATATTTCCCGGAGGCTTTCGTCAATATGCTGGCGATGCTCGGATGGAACCCGGGCGACGACCGCGAGCTTTTCACAATGGATGAACTCATCGAGGCATTCTCGCTTGAAAGAGTGGTGATGCATGGTGCGAAGTTCAATCCGGAGAAAGCAAAATGGTACAACAAAGAGTATCTACGCAAAAAGAGCGACCACGAGCTCACAAAACTCTTCAAAAAAGTTCTCAAAGAACACGAGATCACTGTCCAGTGCCCGAAATGCGCGGAGAAGAATGGCGTGGAATATCGTCCGGAGCCGGATTTTGCCGGGAAGTGGTTTCCGAAGGCATATGTCGAGAAGGTTGTAGGCCTCATCAAGGAGAGGGCAACGTTCGTCGCGGACTTCTGGGACATAGCGTCATATCTTTTCGTAGCTCCGACGGAGTATGTCGAGAAGGACGCAGCGAAGTTCTGGAAGAGCGAGAATGTAGAACTTGCGCTTCAGGCCGCGAAGTTCATAGAGGATTTCGCAGACAAGGTCGGCAAGGAAGGCTTTACGAAGGAGGCTCTCGAAGGGCCGCTTGAGGAGTTCATCCGAGGCAACGAATGGCCGATGGGTAAGGTGATGAATTGTCTCCGTCTTGCACTTGTGGGAGCGTCGAGCGGCCTTGGCATCGCCGACATCGTGACGCTCATAGGACGCGATGAGTTCGCACGCCGGATTGATGCTGCCGTTGCAAAACTTGGAAAATAGGGCCGTTATTCCGAGCGCGGCGAGTGAAGTCAAGGAATCTTTAGAAAACTTTGAATATCATGAGAATAGGAATATGCAGCGACCACGCGGGCGTGGAATACAAGGCGACGATAATCGAGACTCTGAAGAAAGAGGGATATGAGATGGTGAATTTCGGTACCGACAGCACCGAGAGCATGGACTATCCGGATGTTGCGCATCCGCTTGCCCTCGCCGTCGAGAGCGGGGAGGTTGACCTGGGCATCGCACTGTGCGGCACCGGCAACGGAATGGCGATTACCCTCAATAAACATCAAGGAATACGCGCCGGACTCGCATGGAATGTGGAAGTGGGGAAACTTGTGAAGGAGCACAACAATGCTAATGTGCTTGTTATGCCGGCTCGGTTTATTCCGATTGAGACGGCCCTTGAGATTGTTCACGCATGGCTGAACGATACATTTCAGGGGGGACGGCATCTTCGCCGCATCAACAAAATACCCGTGAAATGATGCGCTAAAAAGCGGATTGCTGCGTTGGACTTCAATAATTTAAATCCTCACAACCATCAGGTTGCTGCGGTTTAAATTTTTCGTCCGCCTTGTACTCCATCTTTTTATCGCATCATTTCATCCCTGATGATGGCTTTGCGCTACATCTTTTTATCGCATCATTTTAGCCTTGATGATGGCTTTGCGCTAAAAAGCGGATTGCTGCGTTGGACTTCAATAGTTTTTATGATTATAATAACTCCGGATAATATTGCTCCGCTGAGCCATAGTATTGAGGACTATCCAGACGGGATAGTCCTTGCTGTCGATAAACCCTATCGCTGGACCTCAGCAGATGTCATCCGCAAAGTCAAGTGGCTCGCTTGCAGGCATTTCGGGAAAAAGAACTTGAAAGTAGGCCACGCCGGAACGCTTGACCCGCTCGCAACCGGTGTTCTGCTTGTGTGCATAGGCAACGCCACAAAAAGGGCGGAACAGCTTCAGGCACACGACAAGGAGTACATAGCCGGCATATCGTTCGGAGCAACAACCCCCTCTTATGACCTTGAAAAGGACATCGACAGGCGTTTCCCGACCGACAAGGTCAGCGAATCTTCTGTCCGAGAGACTCTTAAAGGCTTCCTCGGCAAACAAGAGCAGGTCGCTCCCCTTTTCAGTGCGAAATCTGTCGACGGAGTACGCGCCTACGAACTGGCACGCAGGCTCTACCGCAAGCAGAGGTCAGCCTCATACGAAGCTGAAGCGCTTCATGCCGACCCGAACAACGCAGAGAATATATCAGATGCCCCAAAGCAGGATGCCTCAGGCAGCACCGAAGAGCAATCGCAGTCAGTCTTCGATGCCCACGCCGCCGACCTGATACGCACATCACACATCCGCATCGACAAACTCGAACTTTTGAACTTCAGTCCCGACGGTACGCCCGCACACGCCCCGTCAATGTCTCCGGACTACAGCGGAATGAACGAGCAGGAGATTGCCAGAGCCAAGGAAAAAGACAGCCGCATCAACATCGTCGACATCACTCCTCTCCATCTTCCCCTTGCGGAAGTCCGCATCAGCTGCACCAAAGGCACCTACATCCGTGCCTTCGCCCGCGACCTCGGAGAGGCCCTCGACTCCGGCGCCTTCCTGAGCTACCTCATCCGCTCCCGCAGCGGCGACTCCCCCCTATCGCAGGCTCTCACCATGGCCCAGGTCTCCACACTTTTTCAAGATTAATCTAAGTACTTTTCCCGCCCCCTTTCGGTCCACGGATACCATCAAGCGGTTATCCCAATTGATTTTGTGATATAGTGGACGTTTTTCAATATTCCCCGAAATCGTCAGTATCGTCGAAGTCATCATAATCGTCGAAATCGTCTGAATCATCGAAGTCATCAGAATCGTCAAAATCGTTCGAAGCCTCAAAGGTCATGAGGTCCTCCGGTTCAATGACATCATGCAGTTCATATTCAGTCCCGTTGATATCAAATTCGACATATATGTCCTGAAGCACGTCCACGAAATGTTCGCGATACTCATCCCATTCTTCAGAGGATGAAGACGCATCGGGACGGACACCATCGTATGACTCATCAATCTTTTTCACAAGCGCCTTACGAAGTTTCGGATGAAAATAGAATATCTCCGACCAGTCCAACTCATCCCAGTTCGGTTCAATCCGGAAAAGACCGCAGAAAGACCGTTCAAAATCAAAGCCGGTTGAACTGTCGATGCAATCTACAGTATAGTCAAAGTCAAACGGGCACTCGCCCATGGAAAAAATTCTCAGTGTTACCATTGTGATTATCGTTTTATAACTGTAACTACATATCCTCTAGTGACAAAGCCTGCAAAGAAAAAGAATATTTTCCGAAATTAGATTTTCGGAGAGTCTCGACCTTTGCCTCAAGCGCATGGAGATTTATCTTCTCAGAGTTGCGTTTTATTTCGGCGGCCACTGCAGTGTGGTTGAATTCGTTGAGTGCTATCAAATCTATTTCGTTTTCCCCCTTGCGGTCCCACCAGTTGCCGACCTGCGTGTATAGTCCACTCTCAAAAGCCTTCGCCTGAAAATATTGTTCGAGAGTCCGGCCGCTGAACCGCTCGTAATTATTAGCAATGTTGCTGCGAACCAGCCCCAACTGCTTGCGTTCAATCAATGACTGATAGGGGCAGATGAAGCGGAACCAGAAACGGAGAAAACGGTCTGAAATCTCGTATGCGGAAACTTTGCTATTAGGCTTTGACAAAAGCGGCTTAAGCCGGGAAATCATATTGTAGTTCTTCTCCAGATTCTGAAGATACACTCCCATATCCTTCTGCATCGCGCCATCAATGTCTCCGCGCCGCGTCATCCCGTCCGCAATCATCTGCAGCACAGAGAAATATGTCACGCCATCCTCTCCAAACTCCTGATTTACCATATCCCTCCCTTCAGTAAGAAAATACGAATCCTGTCGACATACATAGTCGAGCATTCTGTCTTTCGTATAGCATTGGGCATCCATCAGAAGTTCAACATATTTTGCCACGCCCCCAGTTATCATGTAAAGACAAAGCAAATCCTCATTTCCGTAGTCCGGAGAATGTTCAGCAAGTATCTCTTTCAACACATCGGTTCTGAAGGGATACAAGGTGAACTTTGAAGTCGGCCTTCCATACAATGGCTCATTTTTATCCTCAAAAATTCGCCTCATCAACGACTGTATGCTGCCGACAACAATCAGATTCAGTTTAGACTCCCTATGATACCTGTCCCACAAATCCTGAATCTCACTGAAAATTGCCGGATTTATTTTATACAAGGTCTGAAACTCGTCAAACACTACGGTAAAATGACGATTAATCGACTCCCGCATGATGACTTCAAACAAATCGCGAAAATATGTCAGTTCGCCATAGATATGTATTCCCAACTGTTCTTCGAGACTGCGCTGAAACTTACGGCAAAGCATAGCCTCGCTGTCACGGGAAACAAAAAGGTATGCAGAAACCTTTCCTTCCAATGCCTTGGCTATCAGCGATGTCTTTCCGACACGCCGCCGTCCCATAAGAACCGTAAACATGGCCGTATTTTCTGCCTGAGCCTCATTTTCCAGAAGAATCCGAATTTCATCTTCCCTGTCGTAAAAACGCATAATGTAAATTGTTATTTATATAAATGAGCATTAACATTGTGCAATATTACACAGAATTATCTTCCGATGCAAGTTTTCCTGTCAAGATTCTTTACAAGGGTGTAAAGTTTCTTTACATGGCGAGTGGCTGATTCGGCTTTTAACTTACGGAGCATCAATCCATTAGCATTTTTGGCACATTTATCGTTTCACCTTTGTACCGACAAATTTACGGGAATATGAGTTTTGGAAACGACATAGCCGCGGCGGTGAGGACACTGCCGGCAAAGGGCAGGAGGAACGGACTGAAGGTTCTCACGCTCGGAATCGGACTGGCAGTGGGGCTGGTGCTGACGTCGAAGGTGTGCTTTGAACAAACTTATGATGATTTCTATGACGGGGCGGAGCGAATCTTCTACGTCAGCGAGGCGGCGGATATGAACGGAGAGTATAAGGTCTATACTCACACGAGCGGCGGAATAGCGCCGAGGATGAAGGAATATTTCCCGCAGGTCGAGGAGGCGACGAGATTCACTTGGTTTGAGTGGAACGCCAACCTCGTCATGCACGGGACAAAGGCGAGAATCGATGCCGGATACACTGGAGCGGCAGATTCGTCGTTCTTCCATGTACTTGACAGAAAGTGCCTTGCAGGAAGTATTACAGAAACACTTGACGTGAAAGGAAATGCCGTCGTATCTTTTGCCGTGGCCAAGAAAATTGCCTCGACGATGCAAGACGAGAAGGTGAAAGCTGCGGACAGGAAGGCAGTCGCTGAAAAGGTCATCGGGGAGCAGTTCTCCATCGCTGGATGGGGAAACGGTTATGAACTGACAATCAGCGGTGTCTTTGAAGACTATCCACTGAACTCGAGTTTCCGTCCGCAGGTGTTCATATCTCTTTCGACCACAGGAATGTTCATCTATGACGGCACGGACGGGGTCATCGGCAATGACCGTTACAGCACATTCCTGAAGCTTCGGAAGACCTCCGACGCCGACGGGCTCAACGGCAATTTCGGCGGATTCATAAGCACCTATCTTCCGGTGGAGCAGATGAAGGCCGCGGGCTTTGAACAGGACTATATCATCAAACCGCTGACAGGTCTCCACAATGAGGACGAAAATCAGAGAAACATGACGCTTCTGCTTGCATTTGTGGCATTTGCGCTGTTGCTCACCTCGGTGCTTAACTATCTGCTTATCGTGCTTTCAACGACGGTGACCCGCAGCCGCGAGATGGCTCTGCGCAAGTGTCTCGGAAGCGGACGCGGTGAAATGTTCGGAATGATGTTCGCAGAGGCGCTCGTCCACACACTGCTTGCCTGCGGACTCGCCGCCATCCTCATCTTTGCATTCCGAGGCACTGTGGAGGAGATTCTCGGGGCAGACATTTCCTCGCTCTTTTCCGGTCGGCCGTTGATTCTGGCAGTTGCGGTCGTTGTCGTGCTCATCCTTATAAACACCATTATGCCTGCACATTTTTTCAATAGGATTCCGGTAGCCGCTGCATTTAGGAACTACAGCGAGGGCAGGCGCAGATGGAAACTCGGTCTGTTGGCCGTGGAGTTCGCGGCTGTCGCGTTCCTCGCGGTCGTGATTTGCGTGATTTCGCTGCAATATGACAAGATGACCAATGCAGACCTCGGATTTAACTACCGAAACGTCGCAATGATAAGCCTCCCGGAGGCGACCCACGAACAGAAGAACACGCTTATGGCGGAGGTGTGTGCGCTTTCCGATGTGGATGACGCGGCTTTCGCCTACCAGAATCCTTTCGACGGCTATTCCGGCAACAACATTTCGGTACCGGGAGAGGACAGGCAACTTTTCAACGTCAGGGATGCCTATTACGTCGATGAGCACTGGCTCAATGTCCTCGGTGTGGAGATTCTTGAAGGGCGCAATTTTGACGAGACGCTTACCGCGGGCAGAGAAATCCTTGTGGACGAGAGGTTCGTGGAGAAGATGAAGAATACCGCCGGCTGGGATGAGGTGCTCGGAAGAGATGTCGAGATTACGGGGCACGAGGATGGGCTGAAGAGGATTTGTGGAGTGTTCAAACCCATAAACCAGGGGTCGTTCAGTCTTGAGGATAGTTTCTACTCAACCAGACCGATGGTCGTATTCTACTGTGACCCACAGCAATACACCAATTTTTTCAAGTTCATTTTCGTGAAGTATCACAAGATTTCCCCCGAGGCTCTGGAGCATACGCAGGCAGTGGTAAATGAAATTCTGCCGGGACAGGCGAGCAAAATCGTTCCATGCGCCACGGCTGCCCTTGAGAATCTGTCTGACACGAGAAATACGAGAAACGCGGTGCTCATCGGAGGGCTTGTATCGCTGATTATCGCCCTTTTGGGTCTCGTGGGATATACGATTGACGAGGTGCGCCGCCGCGCAAAGGAAATTGCGGTACGGAGGGTGAACGGGGCTCAGTTCTCGCAGATTCGGGAGATGTTCATCAGGGATGCAATGTGGATTGCGGGGCCGTCAGTAGCCGTCGGATGCGTCCTTGCCGGGATTGTGGCGGCACGGTGGGAACAACAGTTCAGCATTCAGGCGGGTCTTCCGTGGTGGGTGTTTGCAGTGACTTTCATCAGTGTGCTCGGCATTGTCACCATCGTTTCGGATGTTTATGTGCAGATTGTTGCGAACCGCAATCCGGCCGAGAGCATCAAAACAGAATAATAAAAAAACAAAATTATACGATTATGATTAAGATTACAGACATTTGCAAGGTCTTCAGGACCGAGGAAATTGAGACGGTGGCTCTCGACAATGTTTCATTTGAAATTGAGGACGGAGAGTTCGTGGCGATTATGGGGCCTTCCGGATGCGGAAAATCGACGCTGCTCAACATCCTGGGACTCCTTGACAACCCCACTTCAGGAAGCTATCAGCTGCTCGGCCAGGAGGTTGCGCAACTAAAGGAGAAGGAGAGGACGAAGTTCCGTAAAGGAAACATAGGATTTGTGTTTCAGAGCTTCAACCTGATTGATGAGCTGAACGTCTATGAAAACATCGAGCTGCCGCTGCGCTACATGAACTTCTCGGCCGCGGAAAGAAAGGAGAAAGTGGAGGCCGTGATGGCACGGATGAACATCAGCCACAGGGCAAAGCATTTCCCGCAGCAGCTCTCAGGAGGACAGCAGCAGAGAGTGGCGATTGCCCGTGCGGTGGTAGCCTCGCCTAAACTGATTCTGGCCGACGAGCCTACCGGTAACCTCGACTCGAAGAACGGCAAGGAGGTGATGGATCTCCTCAGCGAGCTTAACCGCGAGGGAACTACCATTGTGATGGTGACCCACTCACAGAAGGACGCGGCAATGGCTCAGCGAACGATTGACCTCTTTGACGGGCATATCGTGAGCGATGTAAAGAACGAGTTGTAAAAGTCGCCTAAAAGGCGGTCTGCTGCGTTGCAGGTCTTGATGAAATGCTCACAACCATCAGGTTGCTGCGCTTTCATCTTCAACCTGCGCCTTGCATCCCATCCTTTTATGCGACTTTTACGCCAAGCTATTTATTATGTACATATTCAACAATTTTATAAATACCCTGCGGCGGTACAAGGCGTCGAGCCTGCTGAATGTCATCGGAATGGCGGTGGCGTTCGGGGCTTTTTACGTGATTATGACGCAGGTGAGCCGGGACTTCGGATATAATCAGCGGCTCAAGGACGCGGAGCGCACATTCGTGATTTCTCTGCCGTCGCAATATTCGCCCGGAAAATATAACACATGGATATGCCGTCCGCTCGGCGAGACACTGGTAAACGGGGCTGCTGAAGTGGAATGCGGAGGAGTGTTCCAGATGTACGACGGAGAGCAGGCAATATGCTGGACGCGGAAGGATGGAGCCGCAAGGAAACTGCACCTGAACGCTATGGAATATTCCGCCGGTGGCATCAAGGCGATGAGTTTTGAGGCCGCAGAAGGTTCACTTGAGGAACTTTCAATGCCACGGACTCTTGCCGTCAGCGAATCGTTTGCAAGGAAAAACGGGCTCGAAATCGGTGACCGCATTTCATGGAGAGACCCCGAAGGAGAGGCTGACGCGATGGAAATTGTCGCGCTGTTCCGTGACTTTCAGGAAAACTCAGACCTCGGGCACGTGAATGCCATCACCGACATGGGAGACAGCAGTATCGACAGCAGGTCTGAGTGGTCTTATACATATGCAGTGAAACTCCACGACGCGTCGCAGAAAGAGGCGTTCGAGAAAAGTTCCGACGTTGTGGTGAAGGACTATATCCGCAAGCTCTACGGGATTGACGAGTCTTCGTCAGCGGAGGACATCGCCGAAATGGATGAGATCCTCAACGGATTCAACGTCAAATTAGTATCTCTCCAGGACATATACTACACGAAAATTCTCGACGGCAAGCCAGGAGGCTTCGGCAACAGGACGACGGACATCACGATGCTCGCGGTGGCCATACTCATAATCCTGATTGCGCTCATCAATTTCATAAACTTTTTCTTCGCTCTCGTTCCGGCCCGTCTGAGGTCGGTCAATACCTACAAGATTTTCGGAGTTTCACGCAGTTCGCTGGTTCTCAATTTTATAGGAGAGTCCGTCGGGCTCGTACTCATATCCCTCGCCCTCGCGGCACTTTTGGTCTATGCATTTGCGGCAAGCCCGCTATCCGACATTCTCAGCTCCCCCGTCGGCGTCGGAAAAAACATCGCGATGTTCGTTCTCACGATTACAGTGGCACTGGCAGCAGCGATCGGAGGCAGCGTCTATCCGGCGCTCTACATCACATCGTTCCAGCCGGCGCTCGTGCTTAAGGGCTCATTCGGCGGGTCAGTGGCAGGGAGGAGACTACGTAACATCCTGATAGGCTTCCAGTTCGCAATTTCAATTGCGCTAATTGTCTGCGCGGGATTCATCCGCCTGCAGCACAGCTATATGATGAACTACGACATGGGCTTCAACAAGTCGAACCTTCTCACGGGTAACATCCCCTACGGGCTCTGCTGGTATGGCGAGCAGAACCGTGCCTTCGAGGACAGGCTCCGGGGCAACCCTCAGATCGTGGACATCACCTGGGCGGACGGGCGCATTGTCAGCACCTCAAGAATGGGTTGGGGACGCGACTACAAAGGTGAGGGCATCAATTTCCAGTGCTATCCGGTCGCGTATAATTTCCTCAGGTTCATGGGAATAGACATCGTGGAGGGACGTGACTTTTCTGAGTCGGATGAGATTTCGGAGAGCAGCTCTATGATTTTCAACGAGCAGGCACGCAAGGAGTTCAACATCGACCTTGTGACCCCTGGCCCCGGACATCAGGACAACACGGAAGTCGTCGGATTCTGCAAGGATTTCAATTTCAAGCCGTTGCAGTATGGACGCGCGCCATTTGCCTTCTATGTATTCGGAAAGGAGCACAGTTGGAGAAGCGGTCTTAGACACATCTACATCAGGACTGCCCCGGGAGCCAATCCTGGCGAAGTGATGCGCTTCGTGAACAAAACTGTCGCCGAAATGCGTCCGGACACCGACCCGGAGACCTATGGGGTGGATTTCTTCGACAAGGAACTCGGAGCGCAGTACAGCAGGGAGAACCAGCTCGCGCAGATGATAGGCCTTTTCACGCTGATTGCAATCATCATTTCACTCATGGGAGTCTTCGGACTCGTGCTCTTCGAGACTCAGCACAGGAGCCGCGAAATTGCGGTACGCAGAGTTCACGGGGCAAGCGTGGCAGACATTCTCAAGATGCTCAACCTCAAGTTCATAGTCATCGTGCTTATGTCGTTTGCAGTGGCCGCGCCGGCGAGCTGGCTGATTGTCCGGCTCTATTTCGAGGGCTTCGCCTACCACACTACCATCTATTGGTGGATGTTTGCAGCGGCTCTGCTGGCGGTGCTCGTCATCACAGTTCTCATCGTGACGCTGCGCAGTTGGAGGGCGGCGACAAGCAATCCTGTTGAACAGCTACAGAATGAATAAAATCGTCATTTGACGGGCTTCGATTGAGTTTGGTATGCTCTTTGATTAAATGTGTAACTGTTTAGTTAAACATATATAATACCATTTGATACGATAAGCCTCCGCCCATGTGACTTGGACGGAGGTTTTTTTTGTCATACCTAAAATGGGGAAAAAGTCAGGGCAATACGTTACGAGATTTTTGGATATTCGGTGAAATGAGAGTAAATTGCGGGTTATTATGTTGAAAAAGGGGAAAATATTGGTTGTCGATGACAATCAGGGGATCCGGGAAGCGCTGAAGATACTGTTGGGAGGGTGCTTCGAACGGGTGGAGACGCTGCCTTCGCCGGTGTCGCTGATGCGGACGGTGGAGAGTCTGAGACCGGACGTGATTCTGCTGGACATGAACTTCAAGACGGACATCAACACCGGGAACGAGGGACTTTTCTGGCTGTCGGAGATAAAGGCACGGTGGCCGGAGCAGGCTGTGGTGCTGTTCACGGCTTATGCGGACATCGCACTCGCGGTGGAAGGGATGAAGCGCGGAGCGGAGGATTTTATCGTAAAGCCGTGGGAGAACGCGAAACTGATTGAAACACTTACGGGAATACGGGACAAGAAAAAGGCTGCGCCAAAGGTTAAAGCGGCTGACGAGGGGCCGAGGATGTTCTGGGGCGAGAGCGTGGTGATGCAGAGGCTCCGAAGCAACGTAGAGAAAATCGCGGCGACGGACGCCACTGTGCTGATTACAGGGGAAAACGGAACCGGAAAGGATGTGCTGGCCCATGAGATTCACTCGCTTTCAGGACGCTCCGCCGGGCCGATGGTCTGCGTGGATGCCGGGGCAATCACCGAGACACTTTTCGAGAGCGAGCTGTTCGGGCACGTCAAGGGCGCTTTCACCGACGCAAAGTCCGACCATGCAGGAAAGTTTGAGCAGGCAAACGGTGGGACGCTCTTTCTCGATGAGATTGCCAACATCCCGCAGCAGTCGCAGGCAAAGCTGCTTCGAGTGCTCCAGAGCCGCAGCGTGACAAGAGTCGGCGACACCAAGAGCATCCCGGTTGACATCCGTCTCATCTGCGCGACAAACGCTGATGTACCCGCCCTCGTGCGCGACGGGCTGTTCCGAGAGGACCTCTACTACCGCCTCAACACTATCAGCCTCGAACTGCCACCGTTGAGAAGGCGGCCGGACGCAATAGTGCCGCTTGCCGGGCAATTCCTCGAGGAGTTTGCGGGAAAATATGGACGAGAGGTGACGGGATTTTCTCCCGCCGCAGTCGCAGAGATGGAAAGCTACGCATGGCCGGGAAATATCCGCGAGCTGCGCAACTGCATCGAAAAGGCTGTTATTCTTGCGGACGGGGAAACCATCGGGGACCTCGGGCTTGAGAGCACAGGCGGGAATGTGACGGACACCGAAATATCCGCCGCCGACACGATGGAGAGCGTCGAGGAAAAGACCATCCGCGCCGCGATGAGCCGGTTTGGCGGAAACATATCCCTCGTCGCCAAGTCTCTGAATATCAGCCGCCCTACGCTATATGCCAAACTAAAGAAATACGGGATATGATGACGTGGCTGTTTGCGGAATATATGGCGGTGCTCGTCACAACGACGTCAGCGGAGGCAGTGTTGCTTGCCATTTCCGGTGACAAACTGCTCACAACAGGCCTCGCGGTGGCTGTCATTGCCGTCGTATTGCTCGCGGTCATAATCACAAAGGCCGTCACCACGAGAAAGATTATCAATAAGATAGACTTCATGTCCGATGCGCTCGGCAGTGGGGAATCGGCGTTCCGCTACTCTGAGGACGGACACGGCAACCGCCAGCTGAACCGCTCGCTGAACCGTCTGCATTCCATTTTCGAAGCAGAAAAGGATGACATCCGCGAGCGTGACCGCTACTTCGCCCAAATGCTGGACCATGTCCAAAGCGGGGTCATTGTCCTCGATGGAGACAAAGTGGACTACTGCAATGCCGTCGCCAAAGGGCTGCTCGGAATGGCGGACATCTCGAACTTGAGGCAAGTCGAGCGCATATCAACTGAACTTGCTGAAGCATTCAGAAATGCGGACGGTTCGGAGATTCATGCGGCTGTCCAGTCAGAAAGAGGAACGGTCCAACTTTCAGTGAGCGCATGCACCTCAAGGCTACATTCGGCTGAGGTCAGAATCGTGACCTTCAACGACATAACCAGGGAAATGGAGGACAATGAAACGGAGTCATGGACACGACTCATCAGGGTTATGACGCACGAAATCATGAACACCATCACGCCGATTGCCTCTCTCAGCTCGGCTCTCTCGCAAAACCTGCCGGACTACAGCGAGGACGACATCAGTTCGGCACTCGGCACCATAGCTTCGTCGTCCGAAGGTCTGCTCAACTTCATCCAGTCCTACCGCTCCCTCACACACATTGCAGCTCCTGTCCGCAAGGCATTCTACTTCAAGGAAGTGGCGACCGACGCCATGAACATAGCCAGAACAAATTGGCCGTCTGTAAATGTATGTTATAATGAGCTTTCCGACGACATAATTCTCTACGCCGACCAGGGACAGATTTCGCAGGTCATCAACAATATCGTGAAAAATGCAGTTCAAGCCGGGGCGCGGAACGTCACCATCACGGCTTCCATCGACAAGCGCGACCGCACCCTCATCAATGTCTCCAACGACGGCGAACCTCTCAGCGAATCGAGTCAGGAGCAGCTTTTCGTCCCGTTCTTCACGACCAAAGGCAGCGCCGGCACCGGAGTCGGACTCAGCCTCTCCCGCCAGATGCTCCGTCTCAACGGAGGCACAATCAAACTCGCCTCCAGCACTCCCGAATCCACCGTTTTCACCATTATTCTATAAATAGATTGACTGGGGTTGGAAGGTCACGGACTCATAGAGTCCGAGCTCATTTTTTATATACACACCCGTGTATATAAAAAATGAGCTGTCGTCGCTCCCGCGAGGACACCTCATACTAACCACATAATTAATAACACTAAAACTAATAACCGAGCAAAAGATTTTACAACTACTGTGCCAAACTCTATTATCTCTCCCCAAAATTTCAATAAATTTGTAAAAGTAGCTTGGAGTAAAAGTCGTATAAAAGGATGGGATGCAAGGCGGACGGTGAAGATGAAAGCGCAGCAACCTAATGGTTGTGAGCATTTCATCAAGACGTCCAACGCAGCAGACCGCCTTTTAGGCGGCTTTTACTTATTCAGTTTTCAGTTTATCGACCGGATTAGCCGCAGCCGACTTCCAGGTCTGCCCGAGGATTGACACGGCAGCGATGAGGAGGGTCAAGAGGGCGGCAACCGGGATGACCCACCAAGGGAACGGGATGGCATTGTAGAAATCGCGGAGATAGTAGCGCATGGCCCAGACGCATAGAGGGACGGCGATGACTACTGCCACTGCAGCCATCATGATGAAATCCTTCGAGAGAGTCCACGCTGCTGTACGAACATCGGAGCCGAAAATCTTGCGGAGGGCAATTTGACGGGACTGCTGGTCGGTGTAATAGACCGACATTGCGAACAGTCCGAGAGCCGAAATTAGGATTGCCAGAATCATAAACGTATTCACAAGCGACATCGTGTTACGTGTCCCGGTGAGGGCGTTGTTCAGAAAGTCATCTACATAGTTCATATCCGCGGACTTAGGAACACCAAGATAATCCACCGCAACACCGCGCCACACATCCGAAACGGCCATGAACGCCTCCTTGCGATCTCCAGTGACCTTCACAATCATACGCGAGCACATCGATGTCCTGTTCATCACGGCATTGTGGCTATCCTCCATCGGGCGGCTCAGAGCATCGTTGGCCCGGTAGTCTGCGATGATTCCGCAACATTCATATTCCGGAGTACCGTCGTCACACTTTCCCACAGTCCTGTTTTTCTCAGACACGCCATAGCGATTCTTCGCCTCCTGCGTAAACCAATACGTCCCCTCCAGAGGCTCGGAATATTTTTCCAGAACCTGAAGTCCGAGAAGGCGGAAACTCGTGGAATCAAGCTGTGAGACCTTCATCCACGACATCTTTTCATTCTCGATATGCACGCCATTGCTTCCGCATGCAAACGGAGCCTGCATGGTCATTCCGACAGCCTCCACCTGAGGAAGGGCACGGAGACGGCGGGCAAGCTCGTTCTGAGCATCCATATTCCTGAATCCGAGCGACCACGTGCTCAAATTAATCATGTCATTTGTGTTGTAGCCCGTCGGCAGGGTGACAAGATGACGCATCTGGAGGGTCATCGTCAGCGCAACGGCAATCATGGCGGTACTGAGAACATTTTGGCAGACAATGAAAACCTTGCTGAACACCATCTTGCTGCGGAAACGGAAATCTCCTTTCACGACGTCAATCGGCTTGAAACGCGACACCATCACAGCCGGTAAAAGTCCGGAAATCAGAGAAATGACGCAGAGAAGCAAAATGGTGCACAACACCGCCGGCAAGTCCGGACGCAGGACAATCTCCGTCGTGAGCAGCCTTGCCATCCAGGGGCGAAAGCAGACGGCTATCACGCAGCCGAGGACGAAGCAGCCGGCTGTGAACAGGAATGACTCGCCGATGTAGCGACGGACAATCCCGCTCTGCGACTCTCCGAGAAGGCGTCGCGTTGCCATTTCTTTGGAACGCTTGCCAGTCTGTGCCACGGTGAGGTTGATGTAGTTGAATATGGCGGAGATGAGCAGCACAAACGCGACAGCAAGAAGCACCTCGACTGTCCTTTTGTCCCCTTTGCGAAAAGGGTTGAATACATCCCGACCACAGAAATAAATCCTGTCGAGACGAGTGAGCGAAGAACCATACAGGAAGCCGCCGTTGGATGCGTCGCGGTCGAACCAGTCCCAGTAGCAGCAATATTTGTCAAGAAGTTTTGCAGCGACCTCATCCGGATCCGTGCCTTCAGCGAGCGTCACCAATGTCTGCACCATTCCGAACTGATCCATCTTCATTACAAGCCCATCCATCATATTCATGCACAAGAAAACGTCGCAGGGGCTGAACGGGTCACTCGGGCCGAAGTCTTGAAGCACGCCGGTAACTGTCAGGTTCTTTTTGTTGAAGACGACAGTCCTGCCGACAGGCTCTTCTCCACCAAAAGCTTTTTTAGCAAAGTCTTCTGAAACAATCACTTCGTCCGCTCCTGCAAGAATCCGGTTTCTGTCGCACCCGGCTATGCGGTAGTCGAACAGCCGTAGAAAATTCGTGTCAATAGCATCGGCCTTAACCTGATAGTATTCGCCGTCAATGGTGACATCTGCATCACCATACACCGCAATACGAGTCCACGATGTTATTTCCGGCATCGACGGGAAAAATTCCTCCCCAGTTCCGAGCGTCATCCCTACCATATCCTCTGTTCCGATGGCGTAGAGCTGTTTCGAAAGCGGCTGACGTGCACCGACGCTGAACTCCGTTCGTGCATACGACGCGAGCAGGATTATAAATCCGAGCGCCAACGAAAGCCCGAACGCCTCAATGGCCGTATATAACTTATTCTTAGACAAAAACTTAAAATATGTGTTCATATCTCTCACATTCATTTTCAAATTCAGCATCAATTTTTAACTTAAATAAGCAGCTGAGAGTAAAAGCCGTATAAAAGGATGGGATGCAAGGCGGACGGTGAAGATAATACCGCAGCAACCTGATGGTTGTGAGGATATTTTCAAGCCGTCCAACGAAGCAGACCGCCTTTTAGGCGGCTTTTACTTAATGATTAACTCATCTTTATCGCCAAAGGCGTCGTATGACGAAATAATAACCTTGTCGCCGGGAGCAAGTCCTTCGAGAACCTCGTAATACTGAGGATTCTGCCGGCCTATGCGGACACTGCGCTTCGTTGCTTTCGTGCCGTCGGCGTTGAGGACATAGACCCATTTGCCACCGGTATTCTGGTAGAAAGAGCCGCGAGGAATGAGTATGGCCTCGGCGCTCTGCCCGAGCTGTAGGTTGAGGTAGTAGGTCTGGCCTGTGCGGATATTCTCCGGCTGCTGCCCCTCGAAGCGGAAGTCGGCCTTGAACTTACCGTCGCGGACCTCGGGATAGACCTTGCGGATGACGGAGGAGTATTTCTCGCTCTGGCGTTCGAATGTCGCCTCAAGCCCCGGTGCAACGCGGTCGATGTAGTGCTCATCTATCTGCGCCTCAATCTTGTAGGAGTCAAGATTGTTAATCTGTCCTATTTTCGCTCCAGCCGCTACCGACTGCCCTAACTCAACGTCGAGCAGCCCGAGTTCTCCGCTGATTGGAGCCTTGACGGAGAGGTTTTCCTTACGGCGACGTATCATGTTCATGTTCAGCCTCATATTCTCAAGGCTCTCGTGCATCTGGGCAATCTGTACGCTGCGGTAGAGACTGTCCTGACGTTCGCGGTCAGTGACGAGTTCAAGCTTGTCTTTGGCGAGCTCATAGTCCTCGGAGGCCTTGAGATACTCTTCCTTTGCAATCAGTTTCTCCTCATAAAGAGCCTTGTTCTGTTCGTAGGCACGGCGTGCGCGGCGAACCTCTATCTGGAGCGAAAGCTTCTCCTGACGGACGCTGAGCTTCTGCTGTTCCATGGAAATCATTGTGTTGCGCAGGATGTTTTCCTTCTCTGCGAGTTCGGCCTCTGAATTAAGAATCTGCATGTCAAGGTTTTCGTTGCCAAGCACAACGATGACGTCGCCCTCATTGACGTGACTGCCTTCCTCGACGACGATTCTCTGGACGTTTCCGCCCTCTGTCGGACTGAGCTGGACGGTGGTCATTGGCTGCACCTGTCCACTGACACGGATGTAGTCGTTGAACTCTCCCTGACGGGCAGTGCCGGTGAGGATGGTGCTACCGTCAACACGGAGAACCGAGCGACGGCCGGCGAGGAGCAGGACGATGACGAGAATGACGAATGCGCCGAGCGCCCACCACTTGACGGATTTTTTCGTGAATGCAGCGGCTATGCCCTTTTTCTTTTCAATTACCTTATCCATTGTTTTCTTCATTTTTATCGTGACCTCCATTGTTGCGTGGAGGATAATTTTCTTGCGTCTCGCTTTCGCGAGACCCCTCCCAAGCAGAGCTTGGGTCCCTCCCTCTTATGAGGCCGAGGGTGGCCACAGCAGAAAAATATCCTCCACTCCACCATTCCGGTCACTGTCGCACATATTCCTGTTATTTTTCCTGATCAATATACCGCACGCCATTATAATAGTCCACCACGCGGCGCTTGAGCTGCCATTTCAGGAGGGCATTCAGGCGTTCGGCCTTGGCTTTAAGATAGTTGGAGGAAGCGGTGTTGTACTCGATGGAGGAAATGAGCCCCTGCTCGAACTTGTGGGTGTTCAGGCGGTAGGCCTCTTCCTGGGCATCGGCGCGACGCTCCGCCTGAAGCAGGGCAGACTCGGCTCCGTCGCAGTCGCTCACTGCACGACGAACCTCGGACTCGACATCACGGAGTGACTTGTCATACTCGATTGCGGCACGTCGGTACTCGTTGCGACGCTTGGAGAGTTTCGTAAACTTGCTCAGACGGTCGTAAATCGGGATACTGAGCGAGAGCTGGAGATACTCTCCGCCATTGTTGGTGAACTGATTCCAGTAGGGAGTCGGGGTGTAGCCGGCCTGCCCGGGGTAGGTGTAGTAGCTCGTGGACCAGCCACCATAGAGCCCAAGGGTAGGGAGAAACTGCCATTTGGCGGTCCGCAGAGAATATTTCGCGTTGTCGAGATTTCCCTTGGCGACAAGAACAGACGGCATGGATGCGCGGGCCTTAAGGATTATATCATCAACAGAAACATTTCCGGAAGGACCAACGCCATTCCCGGGAAAAACTGCATCTTCGGCAAGAACCGAATTATCGTAAATCTCAGAAGCGCCGGAAGTCGTCGCATCCAGTGAGTCGAGAGAGGTGTCAATCACGAGTTCCTCACCCACCGGCCAGAGCATTACGTCTTCCAAAGTTATCTTCGCGTCCGCCAGGCTGTTGCGTGCCGAGACGAGTTCATATTCCCTGTCCGCGAGATCAGCTTCCATTTGCACCACATCCGCATGACCCTTCACTCCGAGTTCTTCCTGACGTGAAGCAAGCGTGAGCGCGGACTGCGCGTTCTCGACCTGCTCGGCAAGTATAGCCACGAGTTCAGTGTAGTAGAGCACATTAAAATAGGCCTCCATCGTGGCGAGGCAGACCTTGTCCTCTTCCTGCCGCTCCCGGGTGAGCCCCATAGAAAGCGACGTCTTGGCAATCTTTATGTTGTTGAGCGCGGAAAAACCGTCGAACAGCGTTATCCCGGCGGAAACAGACCAGCCGTTATTCAGGGATGTGGTTGTCACATAAGTGTTTGTCTCCGGGTCGATAGAGCGTCCCCAACGGTAGTAGCCGTAGGTGGAGGCTTCAATGGAAGGGGTGAACGCCGTGAGTATCGCATCGCGTCTGTCAAGTCTCGCGTCCCCCACCTTAGTTCGCTGAACCTGCACCTGTGAAGCATTTTCCACCGCATATTCCATGCAATCCTTCAGCGACATCATTTTAATCGCTGTTTCAGTTTTGCAATCTTCATCGCCTCCAAACGAATCTTCCGCCACGGTCACAGTCCCATCCATAGCCTTTGGCCACGAATCAACGTTCTCCCGTCCTCTTCCGGACAAAGGCAGAGCAATCATCGCAAGAGCCGTAAATATAAGAGATGTCTTCATATTCTCACATTTTTCTCAGAGAATACGAACACCTCCCGTGCCACACGAGATAACATTATGTATATTAACACATTAACTCAAAACCATCACCACGTCCTTGTAAAAAAACTTTACACTTCTGTAAAGAATCTTGACACAAGGACATTACATTTGAAATGTAACGGTTAACCGAAGGAGGCGGGTGGTCTGCTGGGTCACGCGGACGGAGTCGTCTATACGGTGGCCGAGAAGAGCTAACACATGACTGGAATCTTGCGGGGACGGAATCGAGTTTTCCGGCTCCTTTGCCGCTACATCTTGCTGACTTTCAATGAATATGGCAGAGCGTTTCTGAGGAAGGCTGAACTTGAGGTCGGTGAAGAGATCACTTATCTTCTTGCGGCCGTGGCAGCCAAGGGGACGCATCCAATCACCGTCCTGCCATGTGCGGAGTTTCAGTGGGAAACTGACTTTGCCGGCATCGAGGACGGTCACGCCAATGGGCTGGCGGGGATTGAAATTGTACGGGCGGTCAAAGAGTTCGACCTTGACAAGGCTCCCGTTAAAACGGTATTCTCCCGGAGCGTTCACAGCGAGTTCTTCATTATTTTGGACCAGCTGTTCCAATGGACTCACTATCAGCGAAGTGCTTGTCATCACGAGGCTGTGCGTCGGGCTGTAGAAGGTTTTCCCGCTGACAGTGCGGTCGGATTCGAGAAGTTCCTCAATCTGACCGATGACGGAGCTGCTGAAAGAATATTTCTCAAGGTAGAGGAAGAGTGCATATCTCCAGCCCTTGCCACGTGAAACTATCCTCTCAAGCAGACGAGACTCTGACGAACATCCCTCACCCCTGCCGGAAGCATCCGGAAAAGAGTCTGTGGCGCAGGACTCAACCGCACCAAAATAATCATCCACAATAGCCTGTGCTTCAGAGAAATGCTTCATATCCCTGTTCAGCGTCTTCACCACCGAAGGATTGAGCCGTTCGAAAAGCGGGATTATTTCGTTCCGGATGAGATTGCGTTTGTATTCCGTGTCTTTGTTCGTGCGGTCTTCACGCCATGAGAACCCATGCTTATGGGCATATCCCTCAATTTGATCGCGCGTCATTCCGAGCAGAGGGCGCCAGATTTTCAAAGTTTCCGGGAAATCCGCCTTCGAACACCCGAGGGCAGCTGCAAGTTCGGTGGTCGACTCCACATTTTGGGTGGACAACTCCTGCATACCACAGATCCCGCGCAGTCCCGTTCCGCGCACAAGGTTCAGAATCAGGGTTTCGGCATTGTCGTTAGCATTGTGTGCAATCGCCACCGCCTCATATCCATATTCCACGCACAACCTTGCAAACCATCCGTAGCGCAGCTCCCTCGCAGCCATTTCAATGCTCGCCTTGCGCGACCGCGCGTATCCAACGGTGTCTAAATCAATATGATGAAACTTCACCCCTTTCGTCTCACACCAGTTGCGTACGAATTCTGCATCAGCATCGCTTTCCTCCCCCCGAAGATGAAAATTACAATGCGCCACGGCAAATTCGACACTCCCCTGCCGATGAAGCATATCGGCAAGCGTCATCGAATCCACTCCCCCACTCACGCCCACAATCACCTGTGGATAAGGACAAATTATTTTTTCTGCAAAACCCATATATGAAAAACAAAAGATGCTATCATGCGAAGATAACATCTTTCAATAAATTATTCAAATTATCGCAGCGCAACGAAGCAGATCGCCCACGCTAAGATTCAAAATTCAAATAAGAGGATGAGATGCAAGGCGCGCAAGAAATTTGAACCGCAGCAACCTTTCGGTTGTGAGGATTCAAATTATCGCAGCGCAACGCCGCAGATCGCCTATTATTTGGATTTTGAAGCGATGGTATAGGTGAATCCAAACGAAATAGACTCAGCAAACTGAAGTCCGCGCTTCACCATAACTGTCTGACCGGACTCATCCTTGACCTCAACGCCATTCTCAGTCTTAGGCTTGAAGACATTGGTGTCATAGATCATATTGGTAGTTACAGTGAGAGCAAAGTATTTGGCGAGTTTCCAGTCGAACTTATTGTCCCAGTTGAAACGGACGTTCGGATTGTACTTGCCGTTGTCTTTCTTGCTCAGATAGTCGGTGAAAAGGACTATCTGCGAGGTGTACTTGAAATTGTCGTTGACATTGACCTTGAAGTCCATCTTGAGCTGGGCACCGAACTGGAAGAGGGCTGAACGGTATGCTGTGCCCGACTTGTAGGCATTGTCGTACCGTGTCTTGGTGTCATAAGCAACCTTGTCCTCCGCGCTAAGAGCATTGTAATCAGCCTCTTCAAGAACAGTTGGGAACTTAGTCTTCAACGCTGCGTAATCATCCTTTGTATTCTCGTATTCCTTCGTAAGCTTCATACCGTAAGCCTTGCGGAACTGGCTGTCAGTCACCACGGTGAAACCTCCGGTGAGAGGTGCGAAACTCACTGAAACCCAATTTGCGGGAGTCCAGTCAAGACCGAGTGCCAATGTCGTGTAGGCCGGAGAAAGGAAGCCTGATTTCGGGACACGGGCATCTTTCCACAGGCTTTTCTGGTCCTTGCGGGAAAGTTCGTCAAGTTTTGGAAGTGTTCCTGATGCGTCCTTATATTGGTCCGGAACCACAGGTGTCTTATAGTCGTAACCATTGGCGAACTGGCTCTTGAAGTCGAAGTTGGCGGAAGCATAGAGCTGCTCGTGAATCCTGTGACCCCATTTACTTTCGAGATAGATTCGGTCGTTACTCTTTTGGAAAAGAGGTTTGGAGGAAGAATAGAGAATGCCGAACTCCAACTGGAGACGGTTGTTCCAGAACATCTTGTCTTTCTTCCAGTTCGCATTGCCGTCGGCATATCCCTTCAGCGTGAAGGTGTTATCTCCACCGGCGGCCCAGTTGGAGAGGCTCGTCTGCCCCACGTTTATCTGGGTCGTGAGCGAATTTGTCCAATAGTTAGGCTTCTTCGGAGTCGCTTTCTGCACAGGGGCCGACGCGAACGCCTCGGCAGCTTCCTGCGCAGCCTTCTGCACATCATCCTGAGCCGAAGCCGCAATCGCAGTACATGCCATCATCACGATGGCTGCAAAAGTCTTCTTCATAATCAATACAATAATTACTAATAGGCAATGGAAAATATCACCCTGCGGTGTGAAGGTTTGCCGCTGTAGATGCACTTTCCTTCCTCCTCGCAAACATAACTATCAACCGGAATGCAACGGATTGTCGCCTTGGTTTCTTCCTTGATGCGCTCCTCGGTCTCGGTCGTGCCGTCCCAATGGCAGAGAAGGAAGCCGCCTTTTTTGATTTCCTCTTTAAATTCATCCCAAGAATCAACCTTGCGGACATTGGCGTCGCGGAATGCGAGGGCCTTGTTGTAGATGTTCTGCTGGATGTCCACAAGCAATTTCTCAATGTACTCAGCCACAGCCTCCTGCGAAACTGAAGACTTTTCAAGAGTGTCCCTGCGGGCGATTTCAAGAGTGCCTGCGGCGAGGTCGCGAGGCCCCATAGCGATGCGCACCGGAACTCCCTTGAGCTCCCACTCCGCAAACTTGAATCCAGGACGGAGAGTGTCGCGGTCGTCAATCTTCACGCTGACACCTACCTTTTCGAGTTCTGCCTTAATCTCTGACATTCTCTGAACAATCGCATTGTGCTCTTCTTCCGTCTTGTAAATCGGCACCATAACCACCTGAATCGGAGCGAGTTCCGGAGGAAGGACGAGTCCGTTGTCATCGCCGTGAGCCATGATGAGCGCACCCATCAAACGTGTGGAAACGCCCCAAGAAGTTGCCCAGACATACTCCTGATTGCCCTCTTTATTGGTGAACAGCACATTGAAAGCCTTGGCAAAATTCTGTCCGAGGAAGTGGGAAGTTCCTGCCTGAAGGGCCTTGCCGTCCTGCATCATAGCCTCAATGGTGAGGGTGTCGAGTGCTCCTGCAAACCTCTCGTTAGGAGACTTGTGTCCGACGACGACCGGAAGCGCCATGGTGTTGCGCGCGAAGTCCGCATAGACATTCACCATCTTCTGTGCCTCCTGCTCGGCCTCCTCGCGTGTCGCGTGCGCGGTGTGTCCCTCCTGCCAGAGGAATTCTGCGGTACGGAGGAAAAGCCTCGTCCTCATCTCCCAGCGCACGACGTTCGCCCACTGGTTGCAGAGAATCGGAAGGTCACGCCACGATTTAATCCATCCCTTGTAGGTGTTCCAGATGATGGTCTCAGAAGTCGGACGGACGATGAGTTCCTCTTCGAGTTTTGCGGACGGATCCACAACCACGCCTGTTCCATTCGGGTCTTTCATCAGACGGTGATGCGTCACCACGGCGCACTCTTTCGCAAATCCCTCCACGTGCTCGGCCTCCCTGCTGAGGAACGACTTAGGAATGAAAAGCGGGAAATATGCGTTCTGATGCCCTGTTTCCTTGAATTTCCGGTCCAGAATATGCTGCATCTTTTCCCAGATTGCATAGCCGTACGGCTTGATTACCATACATCCTCTGACTGCGGAACGCTCCGCCAAATCAGCCTTCACTACAAGGTCGTCATACCACTGTGAGTAATTCTCCGACCTTTTTGTAACTTCCTTTGCCATATCTATATATCAATTTTATTTTCTATATTTGTCATGTTCGCCGCAAACTTTTGCGACGTTTTTGCATAAATTCGCATCTTTTGAGCGTATCATGTATAATGTGAAGAGGTATATTCTTTGCAATTTACATTGAAACACCGCATTCAACGACAACGAAATGCGGCGCGAAGTTAAGAAAAATATATGACATTATGACAAAACGGTTTTACATATCAGGAGTGTCGGGAATCTTGGCGCTGGCGACATGCGGCGTCATGATGTCTTCCTGTGGAACTGTGGCACAGACTACAAGTCAGTATGACGGAATATATTACACGAGGCCGGAAAAAACGACGTCCGCAGTGGACCTCGCGCAGAGCAAGGAGGAGACCGATGCGCTCACGGATCTGACAAAGACAACTATACTCGATGCGCGTGACAGCGCAACGGCCACCCGGACAGAAATCGCGCAGGCACCGAAGACGCTCACTCTCAACCTTGAGAACGCGAACGTCACGACAGTTTACGTGGACCCGTTCATGGGCTTCGGCTACAGATATGCATGGGCGCCTTACAGATATAACTGGGGAATCTACAGCCCGGCCTATTATGCCGGATGGTATGACCCGTGGTTCTATGGAGGAAGGTTCTATGACCCATGGGTTTATGACTCGTATTGGTATGGAGGATGGTACAGCGGTCCATATTGGGCAGGATGGTATGACCCGTGGTACGGCCCGTGGAGAGATCCGTGGTACTACGATCACTATTGGTACCACCACCATCATCACCATTATCATCACTGCTACGACCCGTTCTTCGATGGACCGGGTTATGTTCACAGAGGCGAGCCAGTTCATTTCGGATCAAGGGGAAGTGAAGGCGGAATGTCAAGGAGATATGGGACAAGCCCTTCTGTACGCGGCGGCTCCGCAGCAATGCGCAGCTCCACAAGGCAAGCGACCTCTGCGCGAGGGGGCTCTTCAAGCGAATTGACGAGGAGTTCACGCTCTGCGGCAGCACGCACAGCTTCGGCAACACGCCCATCTGCAGTCCGCTCAGCCTCATCCGCCAGCCGTTCTTCGTCAGCTGCCGGCAATGGCAGGACAGTGCGGGCAGCGTCAAGGAATTCGGACGTCGTGAGCGTTGCAAGACCTTCTTCATCACGCGGGACATCATCTTCGGCAGTGCGAAACACAGATTCGGCAGTGCGGCACACGACTTCAGGAGTGCGCAGTTCATCAACTGGGACACGCCCGTCCACGTCTGCCTCACGCGGAAGTTCTTCAAGCAGCTACAGCCGTCCTTCCGGCTCGTCGTCAAGCAGCTATAGCCGTTCTTCCAGCTCGTCTTCAAGAAGCACGACCTACAGCAGGCCTTCTTCCAATAGCTATAGGAGCAGTTCATCATCAAGCAGTTCAAGCTACTCCGGCAGTCGCAGCAGCTCCGGTTCAAACTACCGGTCGTCCGGCTCGACCTACCGCAGTTCAAGCTCTTCCTACAGCGGAGGAAGCCGCTCATCATCTTCAAGCTATTCAGGAAGCCGTGGCTCAAGCAGCAGCCGGTCTTCGAGACGATAAGACATTAAAGAATTAAACACCAGATATATATGAAAAAGATTGTATTGACGGCAGCTATTCTCGCCATCGGATTCTCGGCGACAGCCCAGAATTGGGAGGACGGACTGCGCTTCAGTGAAAACGAATATGAGGGAACGGCAAGGACAATGGCTATGGGAAATGCCTTTACTGCCCTTGGCGGAGACATGGGTTCACTTGGAATAAACCCGGCAGGCTCGGCTGTGGCAAGACGCTCACAGTTCACCGTGACGCCGGGAATGAACATTTCCATCGCGCGTGTTCAGGGAGAAGTCCTCAATGACGGCTCGGTCGCATTCGGAAACAAGCTCCAGAACGACAAAAGCCGATTCAGCATGCCGAACCTCGGCGGAATGATAAATTTCAACACCGGCAGGTCACGTGGGCTGAAGAACTGGTCAATGGGATTCGTGGTAAACAACACCCGCAGCTACAGCGAAGAGATCGTTGCCCGCGGACTGAACACGAGAACTTCGGCATTCGGGGAAATGGCGGCACGGGCGCAGTATCTCTATGGTTACAAACCGGATGACTTCAATGGTAACGATGCCTATGACAAAATCAATTTCGCTGACTACGACCTCGTGAACGCATTCCGCGCCGGAGCGATTGCAGGGACATCTTTCACTGCAGGCGGAAAGACAGAGGACGCTTTTGTCGGCGCTACGGAGAACAGTACGGCAGACGGAAGAATCGGCATCGGAGCACACGGCCTGAACCAACATTTCGGGCAGACAATATCCGGCGCGAAGTCCGACTTTGTCTATAATCTCGCGCTCAACATTTCAGACATTTTTTTCTTCGGAGCGAACATCGGAGTCACGAGCATAAACTACCGCTCCAACGAGTTTCTCAAGGAAGACGCTGTGGACATAGAGGATGTGACAGCTGACTTTGGGGCGAGCGGCAAGACTTATTTCTCATCCGCGAAAAAAACATATAGCTACCGGGCTGAAGGCACTGGAGTTTATGGAAAATTCGGATTCATCCTCACACCGTGGAAAGGACTCAGAGTCGGTGCGGCCATCCAGACCCCGACAACATTCACAATAAAGGAAAGAATCAGCTATTCATGCGAGACAATGTTCGAGGACTCTAAGTTCAGCGGCAGCGACACGGCTCCTGAAGGAAAGTTCGAATACAACTTCAAGGCTCCGCTCCGGGCAAACTTCGGAGTGGCCTACACTTTCGGGAAATATGGCGTCGTGAGTGCTGACTATGAGCTGAGCAACTATCGCAGAATGTATTTCAGCGTCCCGGGAACATCCGACAACAGCGAGTTTGACAGCGCGAACAACGGCATACTCGACTACTGCGGGGTTCAGCATTATCTCAGGTTCGGAGCCGAGTTCAAGCCGGCGGATTTCTTCTCCATACGCCTCGGCTACAACCTCAAGACCACCGGACAGACATACGAAGCAGACGGCAGCGGAAAACTCGTGAAAGCCCCGGCACAGAACCTCCACACGGCATCATGCGGTTTCGGCTTCAGCGCCGGAGCATTCTTCGCTGACTTGGCCGCTGTCGGTTATTTCTACCCGACACAGTACATCATGCCTTATGGTGACTATCGTTACGAGAAGGACACTCACCGCAGTCTTACGACAGAATCTCCAGTGATACGCTACCGCCGCAATCTTGTTAAAGTCGTAGCGACATTCGGCGTAAGGTTTTAATAGGCTGCGCGCCTAAAGGGCAAAGCGAGAAATGAAACTCCCGGAGACTTCACAGCTTCCGGGAGTTTTTTGTTGTTGTATGTATGAATTGTTGTTGTTTCGATTATTCTTTTACGCAGCGGACCGGGCAAGCATCAGCACTGTTGCTATTTTGATTCAGATTATAGCCTTCAGGAGCCTTATTACCTTTTTGGAATTCTTCGGAATAATTCACCGGAGTATTCAGTTCCGCAGAATATATATATTTATATGCATCATTTCCAGGAGTAGAGGTCCAGAAAACGGATTTCACATTAGCACCAACCGATGTCACATAACCAACACGAGCATTATCAGAGCCTCTTGTGCTAGTCAATGGAAAATAATGTCCCTGACATTCATAACCCACCTTATTGTCAGCCATTGTAGCATTTACCGCCACTACGAGGAATTTCTCCGCCTCGTCCTTGGAACTGACACGCCATCCTGCAGGACATGGATCAAACAATGTCTTCTGGCGGTCAGCGTCTCCCCAGAAACTTTTATACGAAGCATCATCGCCATTGATCCAAGTACGCCAACCGCCGAATGAATCGCCTTTGTTGATAATATATTTGTACGGATGTTCTACGGCATAAGACACATACACACCATTCTTCGTAGTCTTGTCGGAAGAAATATCGTTTCTTGCAATAAGGTTCCAGGCATTGCCAGAATCGAGATTTGCACCATTTGTCTTATAACCAAACATCTGTCCATCCAAGTTCTTTTGGGAACTCTGACCATTTATCTGCAGTGCTTTAACCGGAGTATAGGTAGGAGTACCGAACAAGACATTAGAATACTGACAAGGCCAAAAATGACCATAATCAGATATTGCAGGGAACGGATCCTTGCGGCCCCACTGGTAATAGTTACCTACCGCTCCGGCAGGTTCATAAATGCCGGTTGTTCCCAAACCTGAAATAGGAGCGCCGAGATTACGATCCATGAACATATTGCCATCCGCAATGATTGCTGTAGCCGCCGGGTCATAACCCTCTGCTGCCCAGATGTTCCAGCTCCAAAGAAGAGTTGCATTGTTGATGCACTTGTTCTCATCGACAGTGATGTTATCGTAGGTTACGCCTTCCTCAGCAAAGGCTGCGATGACCACATTACCAGGGACAAAGGCCGATGGTGTATAAAATCTTATATATCCATCTGAATCAAGAGAAACGGAACTTACATATACAGGACTCTCATCCACCCAATTATTGCTTGTCTGAAGAGTGTTGTACCAAAGCACCAAAGCAGATTTCGGCGCTATCGCTGTCTCTCCTGCCACTGATTCAAGCTGACTTGGAACGACACCATTTCCTTTCACATCCGCCTTGAACTTATAGAATCCCGGAGCAGTTACAAGGTAGCAGTTTGCAGTACCGCCTGCGCTTAAATCAACATATTCATGTCCGGTCGATATTTCTCCGACCTCGAATGAAAGTGCAGCTTTCACTCCCACAGGAATCCCTGACGCGGGAACTTTCTTCGAACCGAGTTTTGTTTCAATTCCGTTGACTTTAGCATAAACAGAGAATGTCTTCCCTGCGTGTCCCGGAGTGATTGTCATATAGGCATTTACCGGAGTCGCTGAAAGTTTTGCCGCTTCTTTGAATTGCAAGGAAATTTCCGGAGTTCCAGAAGTGAGAGTCAGGGAACCATCTGAAAGATTCACACTTCCTTCGGAAACCGAAAAGATTTCATTCTCGTCCTCAAATCGCACCCTGATGTCAGAAACGCTGTAATTGCTTTGTGCGGAAGTAAGAGCAATGTTCAAAACTGAAAGTGCGTGAGAGAATGTCACCAATACAGTTTGTTCTGCTTCGACATTCGGTCTTTTAGCCATTGTTGTAGCATAAAGAAAGTCAGTCGCAGCGAGATGAGCAATATCATCAGGACCAGCCTGATTCTGCAATGAAGGGACTGTAAATGAAACAGATAGTGGGTTCTTCCCGGCATTTACATTATACGGATAATACAAGTAAGTCAAATAATCAATATTAGCTTGATACATATAATACCAATGCGGCTTAAACGTAGTACTACTACCTGATAATTCAGCTACAAGCTTATCATTCAAGGCTTTATCCACCTCACTAGAACCAACGCCTTCAATCGAGCCGCCCTTATACCAATAAAATCCCAACGCATCATCCTTGACCCATTCAGTCTTCAGGACGTCGCCTTCATCGGTAAAAGAAGTTTTGGTTTGAGGCAGAGTTCCTATGATGCTGACTCCCGACTCCTCAAGCGGAGCCTCAACTATTTCATTTTTCTGACATCCGACCATTGCTGCAATGGTAAGGATAAGGAATAATTTTCTCTTCATAGTTACTTGCATTATTCTGTTACTTCTTCCCATTGACTCCACTTCGACATATCATTGATGCCGTTGTCACTACCTGCAAAGCCGGCTTCGGCCAGTACGCTGTGCTCCGTCAACGACGGGCTCTCATAAATTTTGGAGACTACTGCCCCCCCCTGATACTTTTTCATTGCCAAATTAGTTTTATTGTTAATTATTAGTGTGATTATCATTCTTTTACGCAGCGGACAGGGCAACTTGATGCCAAGTACTTACTGTCTTCAAATTTCACTTCCTTGAGCGTATTCGGTTGGCCTTTGTCCGCATAATTTGGCGGAGCAACCATCGCCGCCGCATAGGCATATCCGTAATTGTGGGTCGTGACTGACTCCGATGTCCACATATATGATTTGGTTTCATATCCGCAGGATTTCACTGTCTCTGTTCTGAAATGTCTGTTGCTTCGCGAGTCGGTCATCGGAAGATAATGCCCGTCGAAATCATATCCGACAAGATTGGATGCCAATGTGGCGCTGTTGAAAACTGCCTGCATAAACGACTGAGCCTCAGCTTTATTGCATACACGCCAACCGACAGGACAAGGGTCGAAGAGAGTTTTCTGCGAGTCCGCGCCTCCCCAAAACGCCCTGTAACTCTGGTCATCGGTTGTCATCCAAGGATAATAGCCGCCATCCGGATATTTTGAATTCAGAATGTAGACATAAGGATGCTCAACGGCATAGCCCGAGAATACGCTATTGGACGAAGAAGGTGCCCCAATAGAATTCCTCTCTATCGTATGCCAAGACGAATCCATATCGAACGAGCCGTCCTCTTTTGTTCTATAGCCCCAAACCTGGTTGTTTACGTTCTTCGCAGCACTCTGGCCGTGAACTCTCAGAGCCACAATAGGAGTGTAGGTCGGAGTTCCAATGAGCTGGTTGGCGTACTGACAAGGCCAATAGTTGCAATAGTCCGCAATGGATGGGAACGGGTCTTTGCGGCCCCACTGGTAGTAGTTGCCCACCGCATAGGCAGGTTCATATTCGCCTTTCGAGCCCACGCCGGAAATTGCCGCACCGACATTTCTGTCCATAAATATTTTCCCGCCGGAAATGACAGCCGTCGCCTCCGGGTCATAACCATCAGCGGCCCAGATGTTCCAGCTCCAGAGCAGAGTGGCGTTGTTGATGCATTTGTTCTCGTCGACAGTGATATTCTCGTATGTCACACCCTCCTCGGCGAATGCTGCGATGACAACATTTCCAGGGATGAAATCCTTCGGAGTGTCAAAGAAAACATAGTCGCGGTAGAACACCAGCGATGAAAGCAGAATCGGGCAGGCATCCACCCATTTGTTGTCTTTCTGAACGGTGTTGTACCAAAGGACGAGAACAGATTTCGGTGTGATGTCCGCAGATCCCGCCACCGTTGAAAGCGCAGCAGGGACATTTCCGTTGCCCTTTACTGTAGCCTTGAACTTGTAGTATTGGTCAGCCTCTGAAACAAGGTAGCAGTTGGATGTGGAAAGGGAACTCAAGTCTTTGATTTTGATTGCGACATCGGCCGGAACTTTATAGTCCACAGCCACATTCACGACCTTTCCGACAGGCAGTCCCTCAGCCGGGACCGTTTTCTCCACAAGGAGTTTTTCCTTTCCTCCGATGACCGCCAGAATCTGCATTGTCTCGCCTCCGAGGGAAGGATTGACGAGCATATATGCGTGAGTCGCTGAAGGCCAGGATGTTGCAAAATCGCAGTCGAGACGGATTTCTGATGATTTGCTCTCAGCCGTGGACGGGTCGAACTTTCCTGTTGCGAGGTCGATTTCCGCATTCTCGAAAGAAACAGCCGCATCGGGATTGGACTTGCAGCGGAAAATTACGGCATCAAGCCTCATTCTCGTGTCAGTAGTGAGTTCCAAATCGAGTACTGAGAAAGCGTGATGGAACGAAAGTGGCACATCGTCTGAGGATTTGCTGAGGTTTTCTGCCGCAGCCCACATAAAATCAAGCTGGGCAAGATGCACTGTCTCGTTGCTGTTTCTCTGCGACTGCATAGCCGGAACAGAAACTTTCACCTTATGAGGGTCGGCACCTCTGTCCTTTGAATAAGGATAGCAGGCGTAGAAGGACTGGGGCTCAGTCTCGCTCTGCCAACGGATTCTCTCCGAACGGGACTCGTAGGAAAACCCGCTTGCTGTCCCCTCTTTATCAGCCAGATATGCACTGTTCGACTGTGCGGGGGCAGCAGTCTCAGTCTCAGTCCAGATGCCTATGCGGTCGCCTTTCACCCACGCGAGCCTGAGGGCATTGCCGTCATCGTTGTGAGTCACTTTCGTCGCCGCGAAACCGGCGTTGAATGATGGAGAGTCGGTCTCGTTCACGGGAGTGAGCTCTTGTGATTCTTTTGTGCAAGAAAGAGCCAGAATGAGCAGTGAGACCATTGATATATGTTTGATATTCATCATATTCTTAGATATTTCGTATTCGAAGACTTCTTATTCTACCATTTCCATTTGTCCATATCGTCAATATTTCCTCCACCCGGATTAGCCTCCGACGGGTCGAAAAGTGCGGCGTCGATGAGAGGTTTGAGTATATCCTCCATCAAAAGGAAGGCTGCTGCATTCGGATGGACGGAGTCGAGGTTAAGGCTTCCGTCGGGGTTTTTCCCGAAGACAAAACAATACTCGTCCGCAAGACCGTCCTGCTCATTTCTCAGAGCGCTGTGATAGTCGGCATATCCGTATCCGTGGGACTGGGCGTAAGCCTTGATTAACTTGTTCGCCTCGACTACCATTGATGCGATGTAGTCTCCGTCAAACTCCGCTTTCCAGGCATCCGATTTCCACCACATACCCCTTGTCGGGCAAATTGATCCGAGAATGACGGGAACTTCCATATCTTCGGCAATCCTGGACATCAGGGCGATGTTGGCAAGAAGATTCTCAATGCTCACGTGAACCCGATAGTGATATTCATCATTGGACATATTCTCAGCAAGATCGTTTGTACCGCAGGTAATCACCACAGATTGAGGATTGTCTGCTACGATGTTCGACCAGAAACGGTCAATCATATTGCTTGAAGTCTGGCCGTCGATTCCTCGGTTAAGGTAGTTGTTCTCGGTAAAGAAGGACAAACGTCCGCGGTATAGCCAACTATTTGTGATGGAGTCTCCCATAAGGGCGGCTCTGTGACCGGTCTGCTTGCCATATCCGGGAGCATTTCCGTCCACCGATTCCTTCACGCAGCGAAGTTGCAGTCCGGCACCGGAGTAGCTGTTGCTCTGAGTGATTCTCTCGCCGCCGCCATTCGAGCTGACCGATGCGCGAAGAGGGAAAAGAGAGTTGGCGACACTTGCTGAAGCCATCAAAATTTCACCGGAAGCCGAAATGACTGAGCCACCGAAACCGGCTTTTCTCTGTCCCGCAAATGGGAAATAGAGGTCATATTCGGAAACATAGAGTCCGTGTCCTCCTTCAGCAAGACGGGAGGATGCGAAGATTGTCGCATAGGCATCGGCTGTCGGCACTTTCCACCCTGCAGGGCAAGGGTCGTAGATGGTTTTCTCGTTGCTGATGTTGTCCGTGCTGCCCCAGAGATAGCGCCACTGCTCGTTGTCCAAAATGGATTTTGCCTGGAAGTCGCCGTCTCCGGAGAACCAGCTGTATTGAGGAAAGACTGCATCGGAGTTGCCGCCGAACATCCATTTGTGTGGATATTTTACAGACTCATCCACTGCTTTCTGGAGAGGGTAGGCGGAGCCGAGAACTTGTCCGAGCATACGGGCATTGTCTGTGCGTTCGTCCGAGAAGATGCGGTCGCCCGATACTTTGTAGGCTGCCTGGTCGGTGTAGGCAGGATTGCCCCAACCCTCAACGACATTTGTGCCTGAATTGTAGGAAGATGCGGCCGGGAATGGGTCTTTGCGGCCCCACTGGTAGTAGTTTCCTATGGCTCCTGCTGCAAGCACATTGTCACTGAGGCTCTTGGCTTCAACACCGAGAACTGCTCCGAGGTTGCGATCCATCACTGTGTAGCGTCCCGCCTTGTGTGCAGTGGCATCGGCTGACCAGCCTTCAACCGCCCAGATGTTCCAGCTCCAGATAATCTCTCCCGAAGCGTCGAGTGCCGCGATTACGGCATTTCCGTTCACAAATTTTTGTGGAGTCTTGAAATATATCATTCCCTCCACCTCATCATACACCAGACTTTGGCTCACCACCGGACTTTCCTGTGTAAATCCTGCGGACGTCTGCGGGGTGCTGTACCAGAGAAGAACTGCTGAAGAAGGGTTGAGAGCGGCGTCGAAAGTGCTGCTCTGCGGTTTCCCGTCAAAACTCCAGTCGATGCTCTTCGAGCTGCCGTTGCCCTTGACCCTGGCATTGAAGGCGTAGAGGGTGTTGGCTTTGTTGACAATATAACTGTTGGCCGTTCCGTTTTCGCTCAAGACAACGGGCTCGAAAGAGAGCGCTGCGTCATAGCTGATGCAGGTCCCGGCTTTGAGACCTCCCTCCGGCACATCTATAGAGACAGGGACGAAGTCCGCTCCGTCAAGTTCGCAGTTAATGACTATCTTCTTTCCACTGTATCCGGGAGCGAGCTTTGCAAGGAAGGTGGCAGGAGTCCGCCTTAGAGAAACAGGTGAAGACGGAACCACCGTCACAGAGGATGATGCTCCCTCGACAGAGGATATGCTTGCATCTGAAAGTTTGTAAAGAGCCTTGTCGAACGCCAGGACGCTGCCATCTTCTCCAGTGATTGTCACACTTTTGCAGATGACCGGAAGATTCGACGTCATATTGAACTTCACGAATGACACAACAGGAGAAAGTGCGACATCGAGTTCACCGCTTTCGGTCTTCGAGACATTGGAAAGTGATGTGGCGAAAAGTGTTGAAGATTTCAGAGACTCCCCTGTACCTTCAATCTCAACTGTCTGATTTGCAGGGACAGAAAGCGGAAGTGAGGAAGAAGATGTGTAGGATTTTCTGTAGGGATAGTAGATTTGAACATCCAGTGCCCCGGCCTTCTCCCAGTTGAGCCTGGAATCATCCCTAAGCGGAGCGAAGAGCGAACTGGCGGTTGACGAAAAAGCCGAATAGTAGGCGTTGTCAATGAGGACTTCTCCCGAAGTTGCGGATGATGCAAAGACTCCGATGCGGTCGGACTCTGCCTGCCACTTGATGGGCGTTTCCACAGAAGGAGAAACAGCGGTGACTTTGAAAGTCAGATAATCGGATGCCGTCACCGGTTCTGCCTTAATCTGCTCTTTTTGGCAGGAGGCAAGAGTGAGGGAAACCAGAAGAAATGTATAAAGTATCTTTTTCATTCTCTATTAGCATTTGTTTTTGTCAAGAGGAAACTGTTTTCCGGAAGTTACTGAAGGACAATCTGGTAGAAGGAGTCTGTGCCGGAATAGTAGTCCAGCGAGGAGAACACGCCGTGTTCCCATTTGAACTCGCTCACCACCTGGCCGTCAAGACCTTCGATGATGTTGCCCTGGAAAACGTAAGGTTCGTAGAGTTTCATCACTCCGCCGGGGAGGTTAACGGCGCAGACACGGTCGTTCACAGCCACATTTTCGTAGACCGGAGCCCCCGATTCATCCACCACGGCATTACCGTTTTCGTCGATTTTCTGAACGGGCTTCATATAACTGAGGGTCCATACCTTGCTCTTGTAGAATTTGTTGAAATTGTCGAGCGCAGGAGCGGACTCTCTCGTTGCAGTACCAATCACCTGACCATTGACGCAGAGGTCGAAAGAAGTCCTTGTCACCGCGAGGTCGGACGCCTTGACAGAGGCGATGTATTCCTCAGGAGTGACTCCGCCCGGAAGTGGGAACATACGAGACCTGTTGAATGAGCGCAAGCCTTTGAGTATGATTTCGTCATAATTGTCCGACAGGGACATAAGGGTAAATTCGTAGTCTCCGCCCCATCCCTGATAGCCGCCGCCGTTCGCGCCGCCCGGGAAAGAGAAGAAGTGGATGTAGTCGTTGTTCGTGCGGAATTTCAGCATAGGGCCTGTTCCGAGTTCTACGACATATTCCGATTCGGTCACGGGATTGCTCTGCGGGACGAATTTGTCGCCCTCAAACCAGACTTTCACAATGCCGTCCGGACGGAATTCCATCACATACACCCAGCCGCCGTAGCGAAGCTGCTCATCCGGGAAAAATTCCATCACCCAGGTGCCTCTTCCGACAAGAGCGGAACGATAGTTTTCCAATGCTTCCTCGGTTCTTTGGGAAGCGGAAATGTCGAAGATTCGCGTGCTTTTGTGGCAGGCAGTGCAGCCCAAGGCCACAAGAATTGCGAGCATATAGAGTTTCTTTCTCATATCCATCCGTTTTTAGTCATCAAGTGATTCCCAATCGAGGCTATCAAGCTGGCTGACCCTCCTGTGGTAGATTTCGCTCCATCTGTCGCTGTCCACTCCATAGGAGTCCTTGAGCCATTTCTTGAGAATGTCGTGTTTCCTGCGGAGTTTTGCCCCGCCGTCCGCTCCGGCACGCGCGTACAACTGTTCCCATTCCGCCTCGGTAAGGTTGATGAGCCGTCCTCCCGTTTCAGCCACGTCCTCGGCAAAGGATGAACGGGCGTAGTTGCTCACATATCCCTTTTTGAGCGGGTCTTCGGTGAGGGAGGTGTAACGGTCGCCGACATAATCGCTCGGGGTGACATCCTTAAACTCAGCAGGAGCAGCATATATTCCGTCCAGAATGTGAGTGAACTCGTGAAGCATCGTTCCGGCAATACGCTCCGCATCTTTGTGATATTCAAAGAAATTGACTCCGAGTATATTGATTTGCAGACCGTTTTCCGCCGATGCGAGTGCCACTGTTCCGCCGCTGCTGATTTCGAAACTGCCCACCATAAAGACCACTTTAGGGAAGTATTTCTTCACAAAAAGGGTCGGGTCTTCGTTTTCGTTGTCATTTGACATCATTTCCACCATAGCGTCGACTGTGGTGAACTTGATGAGTTTGGCAATCATTATAGATTCCTTGATGTTAGGCGGCGACACCCAATAGCCGAAACTCGTCTCGCGATCGGGCATACGATATTCGAAACGGATGTTGTACGGCTCGACATAATGACGGTGAAGCCAGTCGTCGAACTCAGTATAACGCGACTCTGTTTCTTTGAATATGCTTTCTCCGCTTATTTCGTCTTTCTGACAGGACGCAAATGCAAAAGAGAGCAACAGAGGGAGAATTAAAATATATTTTCTCATAATCATTTCCTCCACAAAATCAATAATTTACAAAAGGATGTGACGGAGACTCGGCATTATTGCGCGGATTCGGCTCAAGTCCCGCTTTGATGGACTCCTGCGGAATCTGGAATGCTCTGCGGAGGTCATTGTAAGGGAGGGTGACAGTCGCCTTGTAGCCGCTGGTGGTGACGTCGTCATAGTCACTGTCGTCGAAACGGTCGATGGTGATGCCGTAACGCTTGAGGTCCATCCATCTCAAACCTTCCTCCAGAGAATCCACTCTCTTGCAGAAAAGAAGGCATTGGGTAAAATATTCCTGAGTTCCGGGCTCCACTGTGAAACCGTGCGGATGAATCGCTTTGCGTGAAGTCGGGGTTTCGCGGGTGTACTCCGGGATGTAGAGATCGGAAGACGGGTCGCCGTAAACTGTCTCTATCAGGTCTTTGCTCAGATGCTTGATTCCGGCATTGCCGACACGGAAAACCGAACAGTTCCAGGCGTCCAGGTCCGCGGCGGCCTTGTCATATTCTTTAAGTTGGATGTAGGCCTCGGCCCTGTTGAGCAGCACCTCATTGGCACTGAAAGCGACCATAGTGGAACGGACATATCCTGTTCCTGCGACGGCATCCACAATCTCCCATTGTCCCGGCCATTTCGGGAAATAGACATTGTTGGTCTTCAGGTCGTACCAGATGAACGGAATCATCTGATAGACTTCCTGATAGCTGTCTTTCTTCGCAGTGTCGTAAGGCCCGCCCATAGGACGCTTGGCACGGAGAGTTTCCATTTTGGCAATCCTGTTGGTGTGACTGTAACGCGAGCCGGAGCCGGACCAGGCATCGAAAAGACTTCCGTTTTCAGAATAGAGGGTCATCAGAAGGAGGTTGAACTTGTTGCCCGGGTCCACATAGTCAAGGGCTCTGGCGCTGTAGTCCCAGGAGAGTTTGCTTGCTGCAGACCAGTCACGGAGCATATCTGAAGGATTGGATCCCAAAACTTGAGTTGCTGCGTCAACTGCCTTCTGCCACTGGTTGCTGTAGATGTAGAATCTGGTTGCAAGAGCGTAGGCCGCCTTTTTATTGAAGTGGTATTTAGGAACGCTGTAGGCCTCGTCGTCAATAAGCGGCAGCGCAGCCTCGATGTCCCGGCCGATTTTCTCGTAGTCCTCCTGAAGAGTGCCACGGGTGTAGCGCGGATTCAGAGTGGTCTCGGGTTTGTCCATATATGTCACGCCCAAATATTCCGAAGCATACTCGGGATGATATGGAAGGCAGTAAATCATTGTCAGACAAAGATGTGCGTAAGCCCTGCAGAGTAAAGCCTCGCCCTTATAGGGAAGGACTTCATCGGGGGTTCCCATCTTCTCGATTGCCTCAAGCGCAGCATTTGCGGTGGCAATCATCTGGTAGTAGCCCTGCCAGGTGTTGACATTGCTCTCGTTGCTTGCCTCGGTAATCGGCTCCCAGGCATAGTTCTGTTCAATCAGAGTGTTCGTGTTGTTGTTCGAATGGTTGAACAGTTCCACATTGTCGGAGGCGTATTCGAAAAAGCGGACATAAGTCCTTGTGGAATAGGCCGAAACAAGCAGTTTTTGAATTTTCTCCTTTGTATTCAGTTCGGTTCTGTTGTCCGGCAGCGTATCCAGAAATTTGTTGCAGGAAGGCAGAGCCGAAAGCAGGACGATGGAGATGAGTATAATTGCTGTTCTTTTCATAATCATTTCGTCTTTAGAAGCCAATCTTGCAGGTGAGTGTAATTTGCTTCGGCATAGGCACAGCCACACCACCGGCATTCAGGAATTCAGGGTCCTGGCCTTCGAGTTTCTTGTCCGCATACAGAAGACAGAGGTTCGTTCCCTGAAGTTTGAAGGACAGGGACTTGAGTCTGATTTTCTCAACCGCCGACTTAGGCAGTTCGTAGCCGAGAGAAACTTCTTTCAGACGGATGAAATCACCCTTTGCAACTCTCTGATCTGAGTAGTTGTAGGCATTGTATGCCATATTCAGATTCTTTATGCTGTTGTTCTGACGGGAACTTGCAATCACCGGGACATTGGTGGTTTTTTCGTCTCCCGGACTGATGAAACGGTCCATAAATTCCCGTGGCATCGCCGTAAGGTCCGAATAGCTGTTGGAGAATATCGGGTCGAGACGGACGACGTTTCCGAATGAATATGTCATAAAGACATTGAGAGTGAAGCCCTTGAATTTGAATATATTACCAAAACTTCCGGTCATCGTCGGGTCGGTCGGGCCTTCGTATTTGAGGTTGCTGAAATTGCTCATCTCCTGGAAGGCGATGCCTGTGGAGGTGATGTTTCCGTCTTTGTCGAGAAAGGTCGGAATACCCATTTCGTCAAGTCCCATAAACCTGAGGGAGAACATCGAACCCCTCGGCATACCTTCCATTGAGTAACCGGAACCTGTGAGGTAACTGATTACGGTCTGGTAGGTCTTGAGGTCGGTGACGATGTTTTTCATATGCGAGAATATGAAACTTGTCGTCCAGCTGAAATTCTTGGTTTCGATGTTTCTTGTCGCAAGGGAGAGTTCGACTCCGGACGATTTCATTGAAGCGACATTACCCATCTTGTTCGAAACACCGCCGAGTCCCTGAGTGACTACGTTTCCGATGAGGTCGAAATTGTTTCGCCTATAGGCATCGAAAGATATGAGAATGCGGTCGTCCACGAAACCGATGTCGGCTCCGGCGTTGAACTCGTGCTTTTTCTCATAAGTGAGTTCGGAGTTTTCGATTGAAGACTGGTAGAGGGACGGCTCCATTATCGAGGTCGTCCCACGCCATGGTGTTGACGGATAGAAGATTGCCGTCGAGTTATTCACCCACGCAGGTCCTCTGTCGGCAGTGAGGGAGTAGGAAACGCGGAAGTTCAGGCTTGAAAGGACCGGAGAAAGTTTCTCGAAAAACTCCTCCCTGTCCACAGACCATTTTCCTGCCACATTCCAAGTAGGAAGCCAGCGGGAAGAACGGGCGCGTCCCAGACGGTTCGACCCTTCGTAGCGGAAGGTGCCGTTGAGGGTGTAGCGGTAGTCATAAGAATATGAAGCAGTCGTCGCGAAAGCCACATTGCGTTCGTGGGTGTTGTTCAGACTATAGTAGTAGCTGTTCTGCTCCAACTGTTTCTTGAAAAGGTCGAGAACATAGAACGGAGTCTCGCCGGCGTCATACTGAAGTCCCCACCCCTGGAAAGAAGTCGAATGTCTGTCGAGAGAATTGACTTCCGCAGCGGCAAAGGCATTGATGACGTGTTTGTCGGCGATGATGGTGTTGTATGTCGCCGAAGCACGGAAATCCAGACTCAATGCCGAATAGGAGTTCTTTCTGAGTATACCTCCCTGCGGAAGAACCGTGTATTTGTCGGAAGTCGGCTTGTCCGGGTCTTTGTAGAGGAAAGGGTTGGCGTTCTGAATCATCTTGGTCATCGCCGCACGATAGGCCTCCGCCTGATTGGAACTGTCCTTGATGTTGTGCTCAGTGTTGGAAAGCTGGTAGCGCACCGAACCGAGAGCAGAGAGTTCAAGCCCCTTGCAAGGGCGAGCCTTGAGTTCTGCCTGAAATTTCGTGTCAAGAACAGAGAGGTCTATGTAGTTGTTTGCGAGTTCGTGCTTGATGTTGAACGGAGCATAATTGCTCGTATAGAACTCATTAGGGTCGAGAGTGCGCGATGTCCGCAGAGCATAAGAGTATGGGTTTATGTCAAAATCCCTCTTCACCGAGCCTGTGGCCGCATTGACGTCGGAAGAAAGGGAGCCGGGAGCTCTCTGCTGACGGTAGGATGCGTTTCCGATGATGTTGAGAGTGACATAATCCTTAAATATCTTCTGGGATGTATTGAACAGGGCCGTGTAGCGGTTGACTTTGCTCTGGACCGTCCAGCCCGGGTCCACAAGCGCTCCGAGGGAGGCGTAGTAGCTGCCCTTTTCCGAGCCGGAAGTGATGCTGACAGAGTGGCTGTGCTGCACGCTCGGACGGAAGAGTTCCTTGAACCAGTCCGTGTTGCGCATTTCAGCCTCACGAAGATAGGCTTTTCGTCCCTCTTCGGTGTTCTCAATCATATACTTGCCTGTGGCAGGGTCGTAGGTGTTCATAAGCTGGGCCATCTTGCGGTAAACACCGGCAGAAGAACTGTAGACGCTGCTGGTGAAGTTGAGCCAGCCCTTCTGGTACATTTCCTCATAGACGGACATCTGCTCCTGGGAGTTCATTATATTGAATTCCGAATATGAAGGAACTAGTCTCATCGTATACTCTCCGTTGTAGTTCACCCTTGTGACTCCCGGACTGCCCTTTTTGGTGGTGACGACGATGACTCCTGCCATTGCCCTTGCACCGTAGATGGAAGTTGCAGAACCGTCTTTGAGGATTTGGAAGCTTTCGATGTCGTCTGAGTTCAATCCTGCAATGGCGGAGCTGATGAGGGTGGTCGCGTCTCCGGAAGAAAGGGAGTTGGCGTCGACATTGATTACGTCTTCCATAATCACACCGTCCACAACCCAAAGAGGTTTGGAATCGCCGAAGATTGAGGTCGCACCGCGCACACGGATTTTCGGAGCGGTTCCGAATGTTCCTGAAACGTTCTGAACTGAAACTCCTGCGGATTTTCCTTCAAGGGAACGGCTGATTTCGCCCAAACCGCTGATATTCACATCCACTGCGGAAAGTTGGTCGGTGGCTCCGGTGAAAAGCCGTTTATCGGTAGTTGTCATACCGGTCACGACAGCCTCGGAAATGAGTTCAGTGCTTTCCGTAAGGATAAAGTCGAGGTGTTCTGCGGCAGGGAGCCTGAGGCTGGTGTAGCCCAGGCAGGAAGCTTCGAGTTTCGCTCCCGGAGCGACTTTTGACAAGACGTAGTTTCCGTCTATGTCCGTCACTGCCATGTTCTGGCTTCCGAGCTCGGCGACGACCACTCCGACAAGCGGTTCACCGCCGGCATCTTTCACGGTTCCGCTGACAGTAAGGCTCTGTGCCATTGCAGACAAGGCACAGAGTGACACGAGCAGAACCGATGCTATAATTCTTTTCATAAACTTCTCCTATTCTGTGTATTCTTTCGTGAGAACGAGTTCCTCGTAGGAAACGATTTTCTGAGTGAATGCGAAATATCTGTCCTTGCTCCACCAGATGTTGAACGATGTCGGGACACTGTTTCCGTCGAGAGTCAGCTTCTGGAAGGCGAGGGTAATTGTGTGCGAAGACTCGTCAAATACAGGTTCGGCCTCCCACGCACAACTGCCCGGAGTCGAGAAAATGTACCAGCCAGCAGGATTGCTCTTTGAAGGGCCATTGAAGTGGATGCTGTAGTATTTGTTTGCATCCGCGTCGACATTGAATCCCTGTATGCCAATACGGACTTTACCGTCCGCAAAGCTTGCCGAGAAAGGTCTGGAAGCAAGTTCTCCCTTCTGCAGAGAAACAGCAAAGGTCTCAAGCGGTGTTTGGGAAGCGAAGATAAAGTCACTCTTGTCTGCACCGGCGTCGGTGTTGTGGGTGACCTTCCAGGTGCCGAGAAGGTAGTACCAGTCACTTTTTTTCGGGAGCGAGAGATTAATGTAAACGGGCTCGATGCTGCCGTCTGCCGGAGTTATGCAGGCGCGTCCGCTGAAAGCCTTGCGGCTCTGAGCACGGCTTACCGCGAATGTCACTCCGCTTTCGCTTTTTGTGAAACTGAAGATGTTCTCAGGATTTTCCGGAAGCGTCACTTCATAATCAGAGGTGCATTTTACGAGCGATTGCAACTGTTTCTCACTGTCAGAAAACGAAAGATTAGTCTCGCTGACGATTATTCCGTGGAAAGCGGACTGGGTGACAGTGAAACTTACTGCCTCAACGCCCTCTGCCCTGACGGTCACAACTGCTGTCCTCTCGCTGTCTCCGGTGTAGGAAAAGACGTTGAAAAGCACCGATGATTTGGCTGTCGAAACCCTGAGCCATTCGGGAGCGGACGATTCCGCAGCAAAAGGAACATTCGCCTCAATTTCGGCCGAGCCGAGTCCGCCCTCAGAGGTGAATGATGTCTCAGAAATGCTCTTCAGTTGAAGGATTGATTCATCCTGAACTTTGTTGCACGCTCCGGCGGCAAAGAGGATTGCCACCAGGACAAGTGCTGAAAACACACGCTGTTTCATTTTCAGTATCATTAGAATTATCAGTTTTCAGTTATTACGAGATGAGTTTTTGAGATTTCTATTTCACGTATTCAATAGTCACCTGAGAATCAGTCATTTTCTTGGTTTCATCCAAGACTATATGAAGATAGTTGAACTGGAAGGTCTCGCCATTCTTGACTTTGAGGTCGACAGGAATCTCCACCACAGGATTCTCCCGGCTGATTTCAATTCCGATGTCATCCTTTTTGAAGCGGACCCAACCGGCCGCGTTGATTTGGACAAGTTTGAGTTTCACCGGGTCCTCTCCCCGTCTCCAGGTGAAACGGAGTCCCTTCAAAAGAGGATAATCCTCCGGTGCTATCATCCTTATGACTCTGGTGCTGCCGTCTGTCATGTCGAAAGACGTCCATCCCGGAAGTTCGTCCGGATTTGTCCCGATGTCGTGAGCAGCGGCAACAAGAGCCCTGGCCTCGGCAACAGGATCCGTGCAGTGAGTGAAATCGGAAACGCCGTGGCTCTCTTCCGCCCACTTGTACTCCCATGCGTCGAAATCGAACGGTTTTCCCTCCTTGCAGGAGTCGAACCAATGCTGCCATCTCGGCAAGTAGTAGTCCCTGATGAGTCCGGACCACATTCTGCACGAATAATCGTCCAGCCCATCGGCCCGGCGACCGCGTCCCCAAGTGGTCACAAGTCTCTTGGCATTTGTCTCATATTTGTCGCTTTCCACGGAATCCTTTCCCCATTCGCGGGCAAAACCGACCCATCTTTCAAGGCGTGTCACAGGATTGAGGTCAAGAAGCCTGTCCGCACGATACATGAGGTCAACGAAACGTGCCTCAAGCGAAGATGCCGTATCCTTGTCGCCGACAAGATATGCCCGATGAATCTGCTGCGCGAGCACGTCCGCCTTTCCGAAAGCATATATTCCTGCCCAAAGGGCGAGGTCGGTGAGATAGGCACTGTCATTTCCGAGTTCATCGGATGCTGCGACAAAAGCCTCAAGAGCCTCGAAATGAGTCTTGGATACGGAATAGCGGCCGCCGAGACCGTCGAACGGCTTTTTCTGCACGCGGTACTGCGCCCGGCTTGAGCAGAACCCGTAGTCGCTTGCAAGCATCTTTTCCCAAAACTCCATTATGGCGTCAGGGCAGGCGCCGTAGCGGTTGACGGTGTAGTTGCGAAGCCATTCACGGATGTCCTTGTGAGATGTGCTCCATGCCGCGTCCGTGATGATTTCATAGACCACCTCATTGTTCTCCACGCCCTCCGGAGCGGTTCCGAGACCTATGAGATTACCCTTGTTCGGAGAGGTGAGGGCGTTGAGATGCCCATTGAGATAGAAGTCAAGGTCTCCGACAGGGCAAGTTCGACCTCCGAAGTTCGGCACGGTGCTGTAAATCCATTTTTTGCCATATATCCCTTTCGCGTAGTTCCAGGTGTATTCATTCTCCCAGATTCCGTAGTTGAAATCGACGCTCAGATCAAGAAGGAGCATCCTGTCATCCGGAACCTTTGAGAAAAGTGCGCGTATGCTCTCCGGATCCCAGATATGCCTCTGGTAGCCGAACATCCAGCCCTGAAGCACCCAGATTGCATCGGGATTGGCGGACGAGATGGAATTGTAGAGAGCCTGCCCATACGAGGCAATCTGGCCGAAACGTTCCTGCGTGCCTCTTTCCGCAAACGGCACCTTCATTTCGTTGAAGCTGTCGGCAAGATAGTATCTGCCCTTCCCGAATTCTTTCTCCCATTCCTTAATATATTCCTTCGCAATACGCTGATAGAGTTCAGTTTCCGGGAATATGAAGCTGGAGAAATAGTCAGGACCGTCAGCCCATCCTGTCTCGACAAGTTCAGCATCCGGAAACACCCTCTTGAGGCCCTTAGGCACAAATCCGGCGAAAGCATTGTACACCGGCGACATTCCGAGCTCGTTCATCCTGTCTATTATCTTGTGCTCGAGAGCTATCGTCTTGTCATACCACTCTTGTGAAGGGTGTCCGTCAATTCCGGACATATTTCCCATACGAAACCACGGAAGATGCGCAGCGCCGGCCATAAAATCTCCTATTTCCTCCTCTGTAAGCCCGAGACTTCTCCATACACGGGCAAAAATGGCCTCGCTTCCAATCGGAGAGAGCGGCATATCGATTCCGTGCAGCGCCATCCAGTCGAGTTCCCTCTCCCACTGCTCCCAGCCCCAATATGGCATGGTGTAGCCGAAAGTGCAGACATTCATATACTGCCTATGTTCGAACGGGGTCGTGACAATCTTCAGCGGAGTGTCGGGAAAAGCTTTGGGAAGCTGTATGTTATTGATTGTCCATGTGAACATTCCGTAATGGCCTGAGGTCACATAGTCATAGAATCCCCGGCATGCCGCGGTGACGGAACTGCCCTTCACAATCAGTTTGCCGTTCTTTGCCTCCGTTGAGAAATATTCCCCTGCGGAAACAGGACCGGTAACCTCAATGACAAGATTTTTCGGATAATGGCCAAGGGTTCTCGCGATTACTCCACGCGCGGCTTTCGAATGCCCGTCATGTCGTGAAGCGTATGCCGACAATGACGCGGACAACGCGATTATTGAACTTGCAATGAACAATGTGGATAGTCTGAAAAAATGCTTCATTATTCTTTTTATATGGTTATCAATTTAAGCGAAAGTTAAAACCATATAAACGCAAAAACAAGATGTAATAATACAAATATAAATCTTTTATGTGATTATAAATCTGATTATCAACGGAATAACAAAATAACGCGGCACAGAAAATATAAATTCTGTTCAAGTCAAATTGAGGCTATTTTCATGATATTTTCCTCAAAATGCTCCGGGACAAGAGCCTTCAGACGAGTGCGCGAGCGGTAGGCGTAGATTGTAGAACGGGAGTAGCCGAGAAGCGATGATATGCGTTCTGAAGAGTCTATTCCGAGCCGGACCAGAGCATAAATCCGAAGTTCGGGCGTCAGCATTTGGGAGGAAGTCGGAGTGACCTTCGCACCGGGAGTGAGAAGTTCGTTGAAGTCATGGACGAACGTCGGAAAGATGGAGAGGAAAGTTTTGTCAAACACGCTGTAAAAGGAAGTCCACTCATGCTCGACGACGGCATTTGACTTGAGCGCTTCATTTAGAGCCACAGTTTCACCGCGCAGCGCCATTCTGTTCAAGGACAGGCGGTAGTCATCCAGGCGCTCGATTCTCGTGACGCATTCGAGCATCATCTGAGTCACATACTTGTTCTTAATGTTACTGGCCTCGCGAACGAGAGCCATCGCCTTTTCCTGTTCGTCACGGGCTTTCTGGAGCAGCCGTCTCTGCCGTTTCAGAAACATGACGAGCACGAGCAGCAATATGACAAACGGAAAGAGCGCAATAAGACAAGATATCACAATCACGGAGTCTCTCCTTTTGGCTTTGATATAGGACTCGTTGACCAGGGACAGAAGCGGAGCAATGTTGTCAACCTTGAGCCTTGCCTTACAGAAGACGGCGTCATTGAGCGAGCGAGTCAGATAGGCCTGCGCCCTCGCGAGATCTCCTTCGTCATAGAGCAGAAGCGCAAGTACCTGCAAAGCTATATACTCCTTCTTGGAATTGAGCAGGTCGGACATCGCAGACAGCACAAGATAGTCCATCCCCTTATCCTTCATTCCGAGCGCTGAATAGATGTCATACACTGAGAGGGCGACGGGCCCCATCGCCGGATCGCTCGGTGACAGCGACTCACAGACCGGCAGGACAAGTTCAAGGGCCGCTTTATAATTTCCTTCCGCAAGAAGCCTGTCGCACTGAAAAACCGTATATCCCGGACGATAGAGCAGTATGGAATCGCGGCACATGCAGGAAAGCCTTCTGAAATGTTTCGCCATTTCCGGTTCAAGGCACTGGTTGGCCAATGACTCGTAGTCGAAATAATAGAGATTGAACATGTCAGCAAGAGAGTCCTCGTCCATTGCCCTGCGATCAATCCTGTCAAGCAAGGCAAGAGACTCATCGTACAGTCCGGAAGTACCGAATTCCTTGGCCAGTCCGGCAAGCGACCGGTCAATCAGGCTGCGTTCTCCTATCTTTTCCGCGATGGAAAGGGCTTTACTGGCATACACAATTGCCGAATCCGTTCTATACTTGTCGTACAAAGTCCGCATTTCTTCCATCAGAAAGAAACGCTCCCTGTCGGAAATTTCAGAGCTGTCAAGCAGGGCACGACATGAATCTATTCGATGCAGCCTCGGCAAATCATACGCCTCAGAGTTCTGTACGACCGCGTCCAAATCCGCCAATGAAGGAAAACTCCTGCCTGCCGTCCCTGCCTGACTATGCAGCGGGACAACAAGCAGGAGCAATGATATCAGAACTTCTGTCACAATGTACGCTTTACTTCGACGACCTGATAGGCCTCAACTATATCCCCAACCTTGATATCGTTGTAGTTCAAGATGTTCAGACCGCAGTCCTGGCCGGAAACAACCTCCTTGACATCGTCCTTGAACCTCTTGAGGGAGCCGAGTTCTCCGGTGTAGACAACGATGCCGTCACGGATGACACGAATCTTGGAAGTGCGCTGGAGCTTGCCCTCGCGGACAATCGCGCCGGCGATGGTTCCGACCTTTGAAATCTTGAATGTCTCAAGCACTTCGGCCGTGGCTGTAATCTCTTCCTTCTCCTCCGGAGCAAGCATGCCCTCGATACCATCCTTGACCTCGTTGATAGCGTCGTAGATGACAGAGTAGAGACGGATTTCGATTTCCTCCTTCTCGGCAAGCTTACGCGCACCGGTCGAAGGACGAACCTGGAAGCCTATAATGACGGCGTCTGAAGCCGCAGCAAGGAGCACATCTGATTCGGAAATGGCACCGACAGCCTTGTGAATCACATTCACGCGCACCTCCTCGGTTGAGAGTTTGATGAGCGAGTCGGACAACGCCTCCACAGAGCCGTCCACATCACCCTTGACGATGACATTGAGTTCCTTGAAGTTGCCGATGGCAATACGGCGTCCGATTTCCTCGAGAGTCATGTGCTTCTGGGTCTTGATGCCCTGAATGCGGATGAGCTGCTCGCGCTTGTTGGCTATTTCCTTAGCCTCGCGCTCGTCGGCCATAATGTTGAAGGTTTCACCGGCAGTCGGAGCTCCGTTGAGTCCGAGGACTGAAACAGGAGTGGAAGGTCCGGCCTCGTCAACTTTCTGACCGCGCTCGTTGAACATAGCCTTCACACGACCCGTGTAGCAGCCGGAAAGCATCACGTCACCGACGCGCATCGTGCCGTTCTGGACGAGTACGGTGGCAAGATAGCCGCGGCCCTTGTCGAGAGAAGACTCGATGACGGCACCGGTAGCCCTGCGGTTCGGATTAGCCTTGAGGTCAAGCATATCGGCCTCGAGGAGCACCTTGTCGAGAAGCAGGTCCACGTTGATTCCCTTCTTCGCCGAGATTTCCTGGCACTGGTACTTTCCACCCCAGTCCTCGACGAGTATGTTCATGTTCGAGAGCTGCTCACGAATCTTGTCCGGATTGGCTCCAGGCTTGTCTATCTTGTTGATTGCAAACACCATTGGAACGCCGGCCGCCTGAGCGTGGCTGATAGCCTCGACAGTCTGCGGCATTATCGCATCGTCGGCAGCAATGATGATGATGGCAAGGTCGGTCATCTTCGCGCCTCGGGCACGCATAGCCGTGAAGGCCTCATGTCCCGGGGTGTCGAGGAATGTAATTCTGCGGCCGCTCGGGAGCTTCACGTTGTAGGCACCGATGTGCTGGGTGATTCCTCCGGCCTCGCCGGCAATCACGTTAGCCTTTCTGATGTAGTCGAGCAGGGATGTCTTTCCGTGGTCAACGTGTCCCATGACCGTAATCACAGGAGGTCTCGGCACGAGATCCTCCGGCTTGTCGGTCTCCTCCTCGGAATTGATTTCCTCCGTAAGGTTGGCGGTCACGAACTCGACCTCATAGCCGAACTCTTCTGCGACGAGCACGAGGGTTTCCGCATCGAGGCGCTGATTGATTGACACCATGAGACCGAGGCTCATACATGCCGCGATGACCTTGGTGACAGGAGTGTTGTTCATAAGGGTCGCGAGGTCGTTTACCGTCACGAACTCCGTGACTTTCAGGACCTTCTTGTCGAGTTCCTGCTGTTGGATCTCCTCCTGGAGCCTGTCAGCGGCGGCCTCCCTCTTCTCCTTTCTGTGTTTTGCGCCGAAATTGTTCTTGCCCTTACCCTCGTTCATGCGGGCGTAGGTCTCTTTGATCTGCTTTTGGATTTCCTTCTGCATCTCCTCGGTCTCGGCCTCGGTCATAGCCGGCCGGAACCTGTCCTTTCCGCGGTTGCGGCCCTTTCCGCCGCCGTTGCTGTCATTCCGTTTGCCGTCCTTGCCGAACCCGCCGCCGTTCTTTCCGCCGCCGTTTCCGCCCTTCGACTGATTGTTGGAAGCGTTTATCTTGGTGACGTCGACCTTCTGGCTCTGTCCCGGTTTGATTCTTTCTCTCTTGCCCTTCTTTTTCGGAGTCTCGAACTTGCTCAGATCTACTTTACCCATAACCTTCGGCCCGGCAAGTTTCTCGACCTCAATCACAGCCTCGCGAGGTTCCTTCCTGACAGGCTGTTCCTCAACCGGTTTGACAGGCTCGGCCGCCGGGGATTCTGCGACCGCTTCCTGTGTCTCCGGTGCTTCCGGCTCCGCAGGCTTTTCCTCAACAACCGGCTTCTTCTTTCCTATGCTGTCAAGGTCAATCTTGTCTATAATCTTCGGTCCGAAGCTTTCCCGCTCAGGCTTCTGCGACTCTTCCTCAGCCGGCTTTTCCGGAGCTGAAGGCGCAATCTCTTCTTCCACCGGAGCAGATGCGACAACCGGAGTCTCCACAACCTTCTCGGCAGGAGCCTCCACAGGTACGACTGCCACGGGTGCCGGAGTTTCCTCCACAACCGGTTCCGGCTGTTTCTCGAGGACAGGCGCCTCAACAGGCTTTTGCGCGACCGCAGGCTTTTCCTGAGTCGCCGCGATGGACGTTGTCTTGATAATAACCTCTTTCTCCGCCTCGTCCTCTTCGGAAGAAGGCTTCTTCTTGGAAACGTCAATCATTTCCTTGAGCTTGGTGGCAACCTTCTCGGAATCCTGCTTTGCAGCGAGGTCGCCCCCGAACTTGGCCTCCACAGCCGGCATGAACTCATCCGAAATCTTGGCATTCGGATCGCTTGAAGTGATGTTTGCTCCCTTCCCGTTCAGGAAATCGATGAGCGTTCCCAGCCCGATATTGAACTGTCTTGCAATTTTACTTAATCTGATTTCTGCCATATAATCCCCTTATAGTTTATTCCTTCCATTCACTTGTATCCTGCCGCGGACAAGCCCGGACATCCGCCGGGCAGACAGCCGCAGACCTATTCGAACTCGGCGCTCAGGATGCGGCGAACGTCCTCCACGGTCTCGTCATCAAGATCCGCCCTCTTCGCAAGGTCTTCCGGCTCGATGGCAAGCACACTCTTGGCGGTGTCGCAGCCGATTGACTTGAGTTTGTCGATGATCCACTGATCAATCTCGTTGTCGAATTCGTCCAAAAGAACATCCTCTTCCTCGTCTTCCTCAAGATCCACCTTCGGAGTCTCTCTCCAGACCTCAATCTCCTTACCCACAAGCATTCCGGCAAGACGGATGTTCACGCCACCGCGACCGATACCCTTTGTAACCTCCTCCGGAAGCATATAGACCTTGATTTTCCCGTCCTCTCCGTTGACGATTGAAGAAATCTTTGCAGGAGCAAGCGCACGGGTGATGAGAAGCTGGGTGTTGGAAGTCCACTGGATGACATCGATATTCTCGTTGCGGAGCTCGCGGACGATTCCGATGATGCGGGAGCCCTTCACGCCGATGCATGCTCCGATAGGGTCAATCCTGTCGTCATACGACTCTACGGCAACTTTCGCCCTCTGCCCAGGGACACGCACGACCTTCTTGATGGTGATGAGACCGTCGTAAATCTCCGGAACCTCCGCCTCGAAGAGTTTCGCAAGGAACTCGTCGGAAACGCGCGAAAGCGTGATAATCGGAGTCGTGTTCCTCATCTCCACGGACTTGATGATGGCCTTCACGGAGTCTCCCTTCTTGAAGTGCTCGCCAGGAATCTGCTCCATCTTCGGAAGTTTCAATTCATTGCCCTCGTCGTCAAGAAGAATAACCTCCTTAGCCCATGTCTGATGCACCTCTCCGGAGAAGAGCTGTCCGACCATATCCTTATATTTATTATAAAGATTGGCCTTCTCGAGGTCCATGATTCGGCCCTGAAGATTCTGCCTGATATTGAGAATACCCCTGCGGCCGAAGTCCTTCATCTCGATTTTCTTCGCGAAGGTCTCGCCTATCTCGTAGTCGTCGCCGTTGGCGTTCACCTCCTCAAGCGAAATCTGTTTGTTCGGATCCTCCACATTCTCGACGACTTCCCTGTTCCAGTAAATCTCGCAGTCTCCCTTGTCAATGTTGATGATGACGTCGAAGTTGTCAGCATCGCCATAGACCTTGGCAATCTGGGTTCTGAACACGTCCTCAAGCACACCCATCATCGTAGGGCGGTCGATGTTCTTCTGATTCTTAAATTCCGCAAAAGCGTCCTTCAGTTCAATCTTTTCCATATTATATATATACTTATTTTATTACT
>ERZ1026860.146-NODE-146-length-55479-cov-11.337038_pt1 | contig 55479 bp, 48 predicted proteins | sample MGYA00380160_ERZ1026860 | MGnify/ENA primary metagenome ERZ1026860 (study PRJEB33269, sample SAMEA4719796) | human gut metagenome | biome: human-associated habitat; feature: organic feature; material: feces | place: Cameroon | collected 2013-10 ... | reverse complement strand
TTATTTTGTCTCTTTCCCCTATCTCCTAAAGTTGCATTTATGAGTTGAACTCAGAAGTTCAAGAAAGAAGTGCAATGGTTTTTTGTAATGTTTTTCTTATCGCAAAACATTACAAAAAAAACTATTGCTGTCCGATAAAACTTTTGAAAGGGAGATAAATTAGGGCTGACACTTCTCACGAGGTATCAGCCCATTTGGTTATCTTTGCTTTGCTAAAAATAAGTAATCATGAGCAAAGATAGTAATTTTAGCGGACAGCCGCCCTTGCAAGTGCTATAAGGGACAGACACACGAGCCTAAAGATTGGGAGAAACTGCTCTACATGATGGATACCACCACAATACCACTCTTTGACAACTACTCAAAGGAGTTGGGCGACAAGCCAAATCAGGCAAAAAGACAGATGGCATGAAAGTGCATACAGTAATGAAGTACCATGTCGGTGCAGCTCACATCTGCAGCAAAACACGACCATTACCTGCTGAAGGAGGTGTATCTACCAAAAAATTCTACTTTGGCAATGGATAGGGGTTATGTTGACATTGCACAATTCCAACGTCTTACCGAAGAAGGCGTGTGCTACGTGACCAAAATGAAGAAAAACCTCAAATTCGAGATAATTGAATCCGTATCGTACACCAACACAGAGGGATTAGTAACGCACATTGACCAAAAAGTGCGTTTTACAAGAGGGAAACTCACCCATGAAGCAAGAAGGGTGGAGATATTCTACGAGACAAAGAAACCGGTAGTGCTATTGACCAACAATTTTGAGTTCACGGTAGAGGATATTTCTGAAATTTACCGTCTTAGATGGGCTATCGAGTCGTTATACAAACAACTAAAACAGAATTTTCCGCTTCATTTTTTCTATGGAGGTAGCGTAAACCCCATACAAATACAGACATGGGTGGTTCTGATTGCCAATCTGCTGATAACAATTCTGTCAAGAAGCATCAAAAGGCATTGTATATTCTCGCAGGTTGTTACCATGTACGACTTATGCTTATGTACTACGTTGGTTTTATCGCATTCATGGAGAAACCGGAGAAGACATGGAATGATATCCTTGCAAAGAAGATGCAAAAAGCACCATCGGAACCAACTCTTTTCGATTAAGGGGGGGCTTACTTTGGAAGAAAGAATACCCAAAGTCCGATTTTACAAGGCTTCGGACAGGATATTTATCATCTTTCTCGCAGTAATAATAAGAAAACACACTTCGCACACATAGGACAATAAACCTTTGCAACACGAAAAAGCTGAATATGATACAAAGCGATTAAAGCAATGAAGCCGCAGGTGTTGTCTGCGGCTTCATATTGAAGTATCTTGATACTTCTCGCTCTTACTCGACTATCAACTTTTTCGTTGCATTGCCGAGCATGATGGTATAAACACCTTTTGGCAAGTCGCCGAGGTCTATTCTCAAAGCCTCAACGCCGGCTTTGAGTTCAAGTGTTCTTACTCTTCTGCCGTTGATGTCGAGGATTTGAAGCAAAGTGTTCTCCAGTAATGCTTCGACATCCAAGGTTACGAAACTCTTCGCAAGGGCTGGGATATATTGCGAATTTCCTTGCATTCACCTCTTGCAAAGATGACGAACTTTCGACGGTGAATATTGCCGTAAAAGCGGTATCGCTTGTAATGGTTACCGTTCTTGGATTTTCTGTATTTCCGTCATTCCAGCCGGTGAACTCGTAACCGTTATTCGGTGTTGCAGGAGAGTTCTGACATTGCAAGATTGTGTTTCCACTTCAACTCTGCCGTATGCCTCATCATTTGCAGAGACAGACAAATCAAAGGACAAACCCTCTGTAAAGCGACCGTTGAAATAATCATTCCAAGAGCTTGTCGTATATATTCCCAAACTGCAGCAAGGAATCGTAACATCGCATATATTCGGAGAAGGGAAGAACTCATTACCAATAATCGGCGGAATTGTAGCCAAAGAAACAAGCGATATCAAATCCGAGCAACCGCTGAATACCTGATTTCCGATGGAAGCAACATTACTGCCGATGGTAACCGAAGTCAAACCTCGGCAGTATGAAAATGCCCAGTCTCCGACGGCAGTAACGTTGTACACATTTCCACCGTTGGTTACCGTTGACGGGATAACAACGGAACTGGAAATACTTGAACTGCTTTGTTGAGCGACTTTTACGGAAATATTGTTGATTACCGTATATTTCAGCCACCAACCGTAAATGTTTGTGCTGTAAGCACACTTGCAAGCAATACGACACTGCAAATCGATACCAATCTTCTTATATATTTATTTTTTTAATTTATTATAATTTGGGGCAAAGATAGAAAGAAAATCCCTTTCGACAAAATATCAGCGAAATCGATGTGGATAACTTTCCTTTTGTCCATTGAAACAATTTCCGACACCCCTTCTTTCTCCGGCAGCAATCGCCGAAATAATTTCTTGAATCGCCGATTGAGCAAATTTTTGCGGCGTTTTATTTTTGCGAGACGGCGTTATACTTTGTCGGTTCTTAAAATCACTCTGCAAAAGTGCAGAAATACAACTCGGAAACCATATCCCAAAAGAGGCATTTCTCATTTTTCCACCGACAAAACGGCTTTATTTGACGGAAAAAGCCTACCTTTGCAAAAAATATCGGTAATAACACTAATTCAAAAAATAAGAAGAAATGAAGAAAATTCTTTTCGTGGCAGTTGTAGCTGTTTTGGCTGCATTGCCTTTCCAAAAAGCAGAAGCCCAAAACTGGGGTATCGGTCTCAGAGGCGGTTGGGATTATGGTTTAACACTAAAAAAGTACATGGGTGCCAACAACTTGGATTTCCAATTGAATATCCACAATGGCGGATTTAACGCTTCCGGTTTGTATGAGTGGAATCAAGGTTTGGGTAACGGCTTTACTCTTTACTACGGCTTCGGTGCAAGTATCGGAGCATGGAACAACGAAAAAGACGATATGGCATTGGGCTTGGGAATAGACGGTGTAATCGGAGTGGAATGGAAAATACCTTCCGCACCATTTGCATTGTCTTTGGACTGGAAGCCATCTTTTGAATTACTTCCTGACACCGGTTTGTGGTTCAAAGGTTTCGGATTCGGCGTTAAGTATTTGTTCTAAGTCGAAAAACGGTTAAACACAATAAAGGTGCTTTCCTCGCAGGGAAGCACCTTTATTTGTTATGCAGATGTATGAAAAGAATAATGGTATGAACGATAAAGTAACGTTTTATTCCTTCGTTGCTTTATCGCATTCCAAACACTCCACGCTGAAATAATGCAACTTCGGAAGCATACCCTTTCGGAGACACTCCTCTTTCTCATTCTCCATTTTGAAATCGAAATAATCCCTTACGGGACGTTGCCATATCCAACTAATGACGAAAAGTGAAAGAACAATCCAAAATCCCCGCTGAAAGACCTTGCGGTCATGTTCCATTTTTCTTTTCAACTGTTCATTTTCTTCTTTGATTCCCTCGTACAAGGCTTTCATCTTCTCGTACAATTCATTTTCCTGTTCCATGGTACGTTCGATTCGGTTATTATTTACAACTTATACATTCAACTCTACACCTGTGTTTGATGGCACATTTACCTTTTCTTCCCGGCAAGAAGCCATTATGTTTTTTCTGTAAGCCGGTTAATCGTTTCAGGGTACAATAAGGGCGGCACTCTTTGAGGAATGCCGCCCTGTAATATCGATTTCTATTTGTTTACTTGGAACTTGGTTATGCCGTTCTTGATGAAATCGACGATTTGGTTGGCTGCTGCCAAGCCTGCGTTCAAGTTTGCTTCCGCCGTTTGGGCTCCCATCTTCTTAGGAGTTGCAAAGTAACGTGGTGCAAAGGCTGCAAGCTCTTCGCTGTTGCCTGCTGCGATGTCCGTAACGTACTTGAAGTCCGGACGGTCTGCCAACAACTTCGCCATGTCCGCCTCGTTGATGACTTCTTTTCTTGCAGTGTTTACCAAGCATGCTCCTTTCGGCATTTTTGAAAGCAATGCGTAGTTGATGGAGTTCTTTGTTTGGTCGTTTGCAGGTATGTGCAATGAAACGTAATCGCAATTCGAGTAAAGTTCCTCGATTGTTTGCATTGGTTTCACGCCTTCTGCTTCCATTTTCTCGGCAGGTACGAACGGGTCGAAGGCACAAACCTGCATTCCCATTGCTTTTGCTTTCTCTGCTACCAAACGTCCCACATTGCCGTAGGCGTGAATACCGATTTTCTTACCTTTCAACTCGCTTCCGGTTGCAGGTGTGAAAGTGGTTCTCGCCATGTAAATCATCAATCCTATCGCCAACTCGGCTACAGCGTTGGAATTCTGACCGGGAGTGTTCATTGCAACTATGCCTTTTGCCGTGCAGGCTGCAAGGTCGAGGTTATCGAAGCCGGCTCCGGCACGAACGACGATTTTCAATTTCTTTGCGTGGTCGATGACTTCCTTTGTAACTTTGTCGGAACGCACTATCAATGCATCTGCGTCCTCGACTGCTTTGTAGAAGTCGTTGACATCTGTGTATTTTTCCAAAAGAGCCAACTCGAATCCTGCTCCTTCAACGATTTTTCTTATTCCATCGACAGCTGCCTTTGCGAACGGCTTCTCTGTCGCTACCAATACTTTTGTCATATCTCGAATTTGTTTCTTTGTTCTTCCGATTTCTTTTTCTCTTTTCCCTGTCTGCGACTTTCTTATGCAAAAACAAGAAGCAGAAATGCTTTTCGATTTTCATGCAAAGAAGTCAAGACATCGGCGAAAGGGCGTTCCGATAAAATGAAAGGGCGTTCCGATTTTTTCTTTCGGCGTTTCATTCCGACGAAACGGCGTTTCGCTCGAACCGGGAAAATAAAAAACAGAACCGAAGGAAATCGGAATTTTGCCTTACGGTTCTGTTGTTGTGTTTTCAGCCTATGCGTTCAGTTTTTCAAACTCCTGCATACAAGCTATCAAAGCCTTAACGGATTCGACAGGGCATGCGTTGTAGATGGATGCACGGAAGCCGCCTACGGAACGGTGTCCCTTTATGCCGACCATGCCTCTTTCTTTCGCAAATGCCATGAATGCGTCTTGTTTGTCTTCGTAGCCTTTTGCCATTACGAAGCATACGTTCATTATGGAACGGTCTTCCTTCTCTGCCGTGCCGACGAACATTTTGTTTCTGTCGATTTCGTCGTACAACATTTTGGCTTTCTCTTCATTTATCTTGTGAATGCCTTCTACTCCGCCCATTTCTTCTTTCAACCACTTCAACGTTTCGTGCATAACGAAGATAGGGAATACCGGAGGAGTGTTGAACATGGAACGATTCTTCGCTTCCTCTCCGATGTGTGTGCGGTAGTCCACCATGGTTTGAAGTTTTCTTTCAACTTTTCCCAAGATGTCTTTCTTCACGATGACGAATGTTACTCCGGCAGGGCCGACGTTCTTTTGCGCACCGCCGTAAATGAGGGCGTATTTGCTGACATCGACAGGTCTCGACATGATATCGGAACTCATATCGGCAACCAACGGAACGGGACTGTCCATATCATATTTTATTTCGGTACCGTAGATTGTGTTGTTGGTTGTTATGTGGAAGTAATCGGCATCCGTAGGAATTGTGTATCCTTTCGGAATGTATGAATAAGTCTTGTCTTCAGATGAAGCGACAACCTCGACTTCGCCATAGAACTTTGCTTCCTTGATTGCTTTCTTTGCCCAAACTCCTGTTTGAAGATAAGCTGCTTTTTTGTTCAAAAGGTTGGCTGCAACGGTGAAGAATTGTGTCGAAGCTCCGCCTCCGAGGAACAATACGGCGTAATCTTCCGGAATGTGAAGCAAATCTCTCCACAATTGTTCCGTTTCCGCCATCACTCTTTCCCAACCCGGTGTACGGTGCGAGATTTCCAATATTCCTATTCCCGTGTTATCGAAGTTTCTTATTGCTTCGATTGCAGATTCGATTGCTTTCTTAGGCAATACGCAGGGACCTGCATTAAAGTTATGTGCTTTAACCATGTTTTGATTTGATTTTAATGTATTGCTTCGGCTTTGCGGACTTTCCGCTCCCGAAATTCCTTGCAAAATTATCATATTTTTTTTGATTGCCAAGGGCTTTTGCCACAAATTTCGCCCTATTCGCCTTTTTGTTTGTGCGAAACGGCGTTTTGTCTTATCTTTGCAGGCGTTTTACATAGGTGTAATGTCATGATAAACTTGAAGAAAACTTTTATTTTGTCGGCTTTTGCCGCTTTGCTTGTCGGTTGCGGCGGCTCGGATAAGCCTGTCGATTTGGATAAACTGCCCTTGAAGGAACAGATTGCCTTTTTGGATGCAAAAATCCGCAAGGAACCGAAAAACAGCGAGCTGTATTACAAACGTGCGGAGGTGCTTTTGAAATCGGAAGACACGCATGAGGCTTTGTCGAACATACAAAAAGCCGTTGCTTTGTCGCCGAAGCGTGCCGAATACTACGTTTTGCAAGCGGATATTCTCTTTGCACAAGGCGAGACAACCCTTGCATTCAATTCTTTGCAGAAAGCAATAGAGGTAAACGGCAAATACATGGACGCTTATTTGAAATCGGCGGAGTTAAGCCTTTACATGAAGGATTATGACAAGGTCATGTTCAACATCAAACAGGCAATGCTTTTGGACAAGAACGAAGCCAAGGCATATTTCATAAGAGGCTGGGCGATGAAAGAGCAGGGCGACACTCTCAAAGCCGTTGCCGACTTCAAGAAAGCCGTGGAGCTGAAAGGCGATTACGAACAGGCTTTCGAGGAATTGGGAAACCTTTATGCCGTAAAGGGAGACGGTTTGGCGGTGGAGTATTTGAAGAGTACCATCAACATAAACCCGAAGAACATCAACGCAATGTACACCTTGGCTCTCTTTTATCAAGAACACAATGCCCAACAACAGGCACTGGACATGTACAAGAGAATACTGGATATAAAACCAGACCATGCCGATGCCTTGCACAACGTGGGTTATATCAATTACGAATACAAGCATGACTATGACGTGGCAATAGAATGCTTTTCCTCGGCAATCAAAGCCGACAGCACCTTCTGGCAAGCCTACTCCAACAGAGCCAAAGCCTACGAGAAGAAAGGCGAACAAGCCAAAGCCGCTGCCGACATGAAGAAAGCCGCCGAATTAAGGCAGTAAGGAAATACCGAAACAGCATTCCGGAAAAATAAAACGGCGAAAGAATTTATCGAAAGGGCGAAAGAATTTTTTCTTTCGCCCTTTCGATTTTCTGAAACGCCCTTTAAGTGAAGACCGAACGATAATCCGGTTTCAAACTTTGGTTTATCCGACTTGCAGTTTGGGTTTAAGGTATTGTGCTGTGAGGCTGTCGGTTTTGGAAACCAAGTCTTCGGGTGTGCCTTCAAAGGTTATGGTGCCGCCGTTTTTGCCTCCGCCGGATCCGAGTTCGATAAGCCAATCGGCAATCTTGATTATGTCTATATGATGTTCTATAATAAGAACGCTGTGTCCGAGGTTCACCAATTCCTCGAAGCATTTGTTCAGTTTGACTATGTCATGGAAGTGCAGACCTGTGGAAGGCTCGTCGAAGATAAAGAGGGTTTTCTTCTCCGTGTCTCCTTTCGAGAGGAAGTATGCAAGTTTTATTCTTTGGGCTTCTCCTCCGGAGAGGGTTATGGAGCTTTGTCCCAACTGCAAATAGTCCAAACCCACTTTCTTCAAGGCTTGCAGCTTTTGTGTTATGTGCTTGCAGAGAGGGTTTGCGTCCTTGCCGAAAAATTCCATGGCCTCTTCAACCGTCATGGCAAGCACATCGGCTATGGATTTATCATTGTATTTTATTTCCAAGGCTTCATCTTTGTATCGTTTGCCGTTGCAGCTTTCGCAAGGCAGGATTACGTCTGCCATGAATTGCATTTGTACGGTTACGGTACCTTCGCCCTTGCACTCTTCGCACCTTCCGCCGGCTATGTTGAAGGAGAAGTACCCTGCTTTCAAGCCTCGCTTCTTGGCAAGAGGCTGTTCGGCAAAAAGGGTTCTTATTTCGTCGAACGCTCCAAGGTAGGTTGCGGGATTGGATCGGGAGGAACGTCCTATGGGGTTTTGATCGACCATCTCCACGGCTTCTATAAGTTTCAGGCTTCCGGTGGGTTCGGAACACTTAGGCATATCATCGACCGTCATTCCGAGCTTGTACCGCATGGCATTGTAGAATACTTTCTTTATCAGGGTGGTTTTGCCGGAGCCGGATACGCCGCAGACGACCGTGATGACTTGCAGAGGCAGGGTAAGGCTGACGGATTGCAGGTTGTTCTCGCTTGCTCCATCTATTTTGATGTATTCTTTCCAACGACGTCGCTTGGCAGGCAAAGGAATGACCTGTCTGCCGGAAAGGAAGTCCGCCGTAAGGGATTTGCCACGGGTCATCAGTTCATCGAATGTGCCGGCGAAGACAACGGTGCCGCCATGCCTGCCGGCGTATGGTCCTATGTCTATTATGTAATCGGCTGCCTTGATGACTTCTTCGTCGTGTTCCACGACTATGACGGTGTTGCCTGCATCTCTTAACTTCAAAAGGACGTTTATAAGGTTGCGGGTATCGCAGGAATGCAGTCCTATGGTGGGTTCGTCCAATACGTACATGCTGCCCATAAGCGGACTGCCGAGAGAGGTTGCCAAAGCTATTCTCTGGCTTTCGCCGCCGGAGAGTGTGGAACTTTGGCGGTTCAATGTCAGATAGCCCAATCCTACTTCGCAAAGGTAGGAAAGACGGGTGCGGATTTCGGTAAGCAGACGAGAGGAAACGCTTTGCTCGTACTCGGACAGGCTGAGATTGTTGAAGAAATCGAGTAATTCGTTGACGGGCATGAGAACCAAATCGACAATGCTTTTTCCAGCTATTTTGACGTAGGAAGCGTCTTTACGCAATCTTGTTCCCTTGCAATCGGGACAGATGGTTCTGCCGGTGTATCGGGAAAGGAGAACGCGGAATTGTATTTTATAGCTTTCGCTTCTTATCATATCGAAGAAGCGATTTATGCCCACGACGGTTTCATCGCCGTTCCAAAGGAAGTCTTTTTGCTTTTCGGTAAGTTGGTTGTAGGGCTTATGCACAGGAAAGCGATTGTAGGCTTTGGCAATGAAGTCTTCTTTGAATTTCTTCATTACTTCGCCTTTCCAACAGTTGACTGCACCGTCATAAACGGAGAGGTCGCTTCGTGTTATTACCAAGTCTTCGGATATGCCTTCTATCATTCCGGAACCGCTGCACCTTTTGCACGCTCCGTACGGGTTGTTGAACGAAAAGAAATTGTCCGATGGCTTGACGAACGTTATTCCGTCGGCTTCAAATCTGTTTGAGAACTGCATGAGTTTACCGTCAGGCAGAAGTACATTGCAGAAGCCGTCGGATTCGTTAAACGCTGTATGTACGGAATCGGACAAACGCATACGCAGTTCCTCATTGCCCTTCACTCCCTCTATGCTTATTCGGTCTATGACGATGCTCAGTGTCTCCACTTTTGAAGATGGGTTTTCCAAGAGTTCCTCCATACGTTTGATTTCGCCGTTAAGCATAACTCTTATATAGCCGGACTGCATCAGGAGTTCAAGACGTTCGGAAAGAGTTTCGTTTTCTTTGAGAGTGATTGGTGAAAGAATGGTTGCTTTCGTGCCTTCGGGAAGAGAAGACAAAGTATCGACAACGTTGTTTACACTATGGCGTTTCACCTCACAGCCCGAAACGGGGGAGTAAGTGCGACCTATCTTTGCGAACAACAGTTTGAGGTATTCGTATATCTCGGTGCTTGTTCCGACGGTGGAACGCGGATTACGGTTTGCGGTTCTTTGCTCGACGGCTATGGCAGGTGCTATGCCGCTTATGTCATCGACCTCCGGCTTGTTCATCTTTCCGAGAAACTGTCTGGCGTATGAGGAGAGGCTTTCAACATAACGCCTCTGTCCTTCGGCAAACAAAGTATCGAAAGCCAAGGAAGTTTTTCCGCTTCCGGATACTCCCGTAACGACAACGAGTTTGTTGCTCGGTATTTCGACGTTTATGTTTTTGAGATTGTTGACCCTCGCTCCTTTTATCACTATAGGCTGGAGGCTTTGTTGCTTCGATATGTTCATTGTCGGTATGGATTGTTTGGAAAGCTCAGATGCAATTTTACGATTTGTACTCATGATTGGAGGATTTGCGATTGACCGATAGATTTCGCCATGATGTTTGCATAAGCGACCGATTAATGTAAAGAAATTCGGATAAGATGAAACAAAAGAAGTTGAAGCAATTTTTTACTTCAACTTCATATCGATTATAATGCCGGAAGTGTCAAATGAAACATTCTCCGACTTTACTTTTTCAAGTACTTTGTCCAACTGTTTTATCTTTGAAAGGCGGACAACGATTGAATGTCCGTCTATTTCAATGTAATCTGCTTTCTTTTGCAGTTGTTCTTTGAAAGAAGGTATCATTCCGGCTATCTTCAACAGCCCGTCATCACAAGTCAAATGCAAATCCGTTCCTATGATTTGCTCGACTTTCAATCGGAACTTATATGAGAGACTGATGAAGAAATCAACCTCTGCGGTAATACTCACGGTAGTACGGTCAATGTACGCAGGCGTTAATTTCTTGACATGCGGTATGCCGAAGTCATAGTCCCGTATTTCATCGTAAGTCAGTTTTAATTGCATACCTTCCGATTTTTAGAATTTAATTGACAAATGCCAATGAAGGAATTTCGCTCATGTTTTCCACGAAATGGAATTGCAAACCGTCAAGGTAGTCGCTCTTTATGTCCTCTATGTCTCTGCGGTTGGCTTCCGAAAGAATGATGTCGGTTATTGTTGCTCGCTTCGCGGCAAGTATCTTTTCCTTTATTCCACCCACAGGCAACACAGTGCCACGCAGCGTTATTTCTCCTGTCATCGCCACATTGGACTTGACTTCCTTACGCTTCAATGTGCTGAGCATCGCGGTGAACATGGTTACTCCGGCACTCGGACCATCTTTCGGAGTTGCTCCTTCCGGCACATGTACATACATATTTTTTTCTTCCAATTCGTCGGCGTTTATTCCCAAACTCTCGGCATTCGTTTTGATGTATTCGTATGCCAAGGTTGCACTTTCTTTCATTACATCGCCCAAATTGCCGGTCAGGTTCAAGCCACCTTTACCTTTTCCTGCGGCAGCCTCGACGAAAAGTATTTCTCCTCCGACCTGTGTCCATGCCAAACCACATACAACACCGATATGATTCTTGTTGAGTTGGTTGTCATGTTGGGCAATCGGTAAACCGAGTATGTCTTTCAGTTCTTCGGCTTTGATGGCTTTCTTGTATTCTTCACCCTTCACGATTTGTACGGCTCTGTGTCGAACGATTTTCGCTATGGTTTTGTCAAGCTGTCGCACGCCGGACTCTCTCGTGTATTGGTTTATCAATATGGAAAGAAGCTTGTCGGATAAGCCGAGGTCTTTCTTTGCCAAGCCGTGTTCTTTCAACTGTTTCGGTAACAGGTGTCGCAGGGCTATTTGTAATTTTTCTTGTTCTATGTAGCCGGAAATATCGATTACCTCCATTCTATCTATTAAAGCGGGGTGTACATTGGAAAGGCTGTTCGCCGTTGCAATGAACATTACGTTCGAAAGGTCGTAATCTATGTCCAAATAGTTATCATGGAATGCGGTATTCTGCTCGGGATCCAAGACTTCGAGCATTGCAGAAGCGGGGTCGCCGTTTGCACTCATGCCTGCGACCTTATCTATCTCGTCAAGTACGAATACGGGATTGGAACTGCCGCATTTGGATACGGATTTCAAAATTCTGCCGGGCATGGCTCCGATATAAGTACGGCGATGTCCTCTTATCTCGCTTTCATCGTTCAATCCGCCAAGGGCAACTCTGACATACTTCCTGCCTGTCGCTTTCGCTATGCTCTTACCGAGCGAAGTCTTTCCCACACCCGGAGGTCCGACCAAACACAACACAGGCGATTTCATATTGCCTTTGAGTTTCAAAACGGCAAGATACTCCAATATTCTCTGCTTTACTTTTTCCAAGCCGTAATGGTCGGCATCCAAGGTCTTCTGTGCCTTGTCCAAATCGAAATTATCGGTGGTAAATTCGTTCCATGGCAAATCCACCATGAAGTTAAGGTAGTTGAGCTGGACGGAATAGTCCGGAGAACTGCTGTGCATTGAAGAAAGACGACCGATTTCCTTATCAAAAGCAGTTGCAACCTCTTGGCTCCAATGCTTCTTGGAGGCTTTCTTTTTCAATTCCTCGATTTCCTGTTCGGAAGGACTGCCTCCAAGTTCTTCCTGTATTGTTTTAAGCTGCTGGGTAAGCAAATAGTCTCGTTGTTGCTTGTCTATGTCTTTACTTACCTTACGCTGTATTTTCATCTTCAACTCTTGGAGGTTGGTCTCCTTGCTCAATGCTTCCAAGACTTTGTTGGCCCGCTTGGTGAAGTCGTCCATCTCCAGAAGTTTCTGCTTTTCCGGCACATCTATATCCAAATGCGCCGCAACATAATTAAGAAGGAAATAAGGACTTTCTATATTGCGAATGGCAAAACCCGGATCCGATGGCACGTTGGTCGTCATCTTCAAAAGTTTAAGGTAACTGTCCCTCAATGCTTCGGCAACTGCTTGTGCATTATGAGGCATATCCTTGGCTCCATCGGGTGCAGGTTGCACCTTTCCGACCCAATATGGCTCGTTGGTTATGATATGTTCCAACTCGAACCTGTCCAAGCCTTGCAAAATCACCATTGTGGTACCATCGGGCATGTTAAGGGTTTTGAGAACCCTTGCCATCGTTCCGTAGCGATAAAGTTCTGCATCGGACGGATCTTCGACCGACAGAACTTTCTGGGCTACTATACCGATTATTTGCTTGTTTTTATAGGCTGTTTTTATCAACTGCACGGACCTTTCCCTGCCTGCCGTTATCGGCAAGACGACCCCCGGAAAGAACACATTACCCCTTAACGGCAATATGGGCAAATTTTCCGGCATGTCCGTAACTGTCAAATCTTTTGTATCTTCCTCTGTCAATAAAGGTATGATTTCGGTATCCCCGTCCCCCATCAACCGTGTCAAATCAATCAAATCTTTATTCAACATCGCGTTTTATCTTAGTTTCTTGTTCTTCAACGTACTTCTATATACGTGTAGCAGTATTCTTTTATCGATGTCGCTCATCTCTATACCTCTTCTCGCCTCCATCTTCTCTGCCACTTCTATTGCTTTATCGGGTTCGAATGTTTTCATGCCGCTCGGACCGCCCCAAGCAAACGATGGTACATAATTTCTTTGGTAACCGTGTCCGAAAATATTGGAACTTACGCCTATCACCGTACCTGTATTGAACATGGTATTGATTCCGCATTTCGAATGGTCGCCCATGATTGTTCCGCAAAAAGTCTGACCGGTAGGAACAAACGTATTCTTCTCTATGCTCCATAATCTGACTTCTTCGTATGTGTTCTTCAAGTTCGAGGCATTTGTATCAGCCCCTATGTTGCACCATTCTCCTATCACGGAATTGCCGATAAATCCATCGTGAGCTTTATTACTGTAACCGAAAATAACGACATTTGCCAACTCGCCTCCCACTTTCACGTATGGTCCGAGAGTTGTCGCTCCGTAAATCTTGGCACTAAGTTTCAATACCGCATGTTCGCACATGGCGAAAGGACCTCTTACAACACTGTTCTCCATTATTTCGGCATCTTTACCGATGTATATCGGTCCTTCTTTTGCGTTCAAAGTTGCACATTCGACAACCGCTCCCTCTTCAACGAAGATATTTTCCGGAGCGAAAACTCGATTGGTGTCGCTCAATACAGCACTCTTGCGACCTTTCGTTATCAACTCGAAGTCTTCCCTCAATGCTCTGTCGTTGAAGACGAATATATCCCACGGGTTTATTATCTTTATGAAGTCTTCCTCCGTCTTTATCATTTCGGAATTGTCCTCTTCCGACATAAACTCGTCTTTGGTTTTGAACATTGCCACAATGTTTTCACCGCAAACAAGGGTTTGTCCCGTCTTCAAGGCTTTCACCTGCTTGACCAAAGCCGGTGTCGGACAAACGGAACCGTTTATCAACATCATTGCATCGGACAATTCGGAAGGATACTTTACAGTGAGATAGTCTTCGGTCATTGTCGAAGTCTTTTCTCCCAAATAACATTCCCACTTCTCTCTTATGGTCAATATTCCGACCCTTATATCACATACGGGTCTTATATAGGTTAGCGGTTTCAATGATTCGCGTGATACATCGTCAAAAAGAATGTAGTTCATAGTTTTCAATGGTTTTGTTGTTCGTATCAATATATCAATAAACGATACAAAGATACAACTTTATTGCCAACTAACAAATAAAAAAACGTTCTGTTTTGAATGCAGAACGCTTTTTGCTTTCAATCGATGTTACAATCGACTTATTTCAAGTTGGTTTTACGATTTTTGTATTTGTTCATGAACTTATCCACACGTCCTGCCGTATCGACAAGTTTCACTTTACCCGTAAAGAACGGGTGAGAAGTATTCGAGATTTCCATCTTTATCAACGGATACTTTACTCCGTCTATTTCAATCTCGTCTTTAGAATCTGCACAACTCCTTGTTATGAAGTATTCCTCGTTAGACATGTCTTTGAAGACACATAGTCTGTAATTTTCAGGATGAATTCCTTTTTTCATCTTAGTTCTTTTTTGCCGTTAAGCCCGGTTTCGCCAAACGGATGTTAAACAATATTTTATTTCGCTACTCGCTTCGAGCGTGCAAAGATACGACTTTTTCTTCAAACGGAACAAATCAGTCTTGCTTTTCGTCTTTTTTCTCTGCCTCTTCTTTGTTGAGCATTTTCAATTTGGCATTCAGCAAAGCAATATCGGCCTTTGCTTTATCCATTTTCTTATCGAACTCTGCTTTCAACAATTCTGCTTGTTTGCTGTGTGCCAAAAAGCCCAAGTTATTTTCCCATAACAATATGTCGTTCTTCAACTTGTCGATTTGCTCTTTGATTATTCGTTTCTCTCTTGCGAAATTTCCTTTCTTGCCCTCCGCCTCCAGATACGCTTTGAAATTATTCAGGTTCGACTCCATTGTTTCGGATTGCAACTTCTCGAAGTGTGCATCTATCGCTTTGCGAAACTCAGTCCATAAACGTTGCCTTTCGGCAGATGAAATAAAGCCTATTTCCGACCACTGACGTTGAAAATTCTTTATGGTATCAAGATTTTTCTGTTTGTCCTCGGTAAACGAAAAATCTTTTACTGCCTGTATCAAGGCTTCTTTCTTTGCTATATTCTCGGCTTCGGAACTTTTCTGTTCTTTGAAATTCTCTGCTTTTCTTTCGAAGAACTTATCGCAAGCTGCACGAAAACGTGTCCATAATTTCTCGGATTGCTTTCTTGAAACAGACCCGATGGTTTTCCATTCCTTTTGCAACTCTATCAGTTCAGCCGTCGCAGCCTTCCAATCCTTTCTTTCCGCAATAGCCTCGGCCTTTACACACAATTCCGTTTTCTTTTCACTGTTTACCTCCTGCTCTGCCTTCATCTTTGCAAAAGCCTCTTTCTTACGGGCGAAGAATGCATCTATCGGCTTCTTGAATCTGTTCCATATAGACTCGTTTTCCGATTTGGGAACAGTTCCTATGGTTTTCCAAAGATTGAACAACTCGTTCACCTCATTCGTCATCTCATTCCATTGTTTAACGGTAGAGACTTCATTCTTCAACAACTCTTCCAATTTCTCGCAAAGGGCTATCTTCGCCAAAAGATTATTGGATTGTTCCTCTTTCACTTTATCGTAATACTCCTGACGACGCTTGTTCACTGCATCGGAAGCATTTTTGAATCTCTCCCATATTTCATCGCTCTTGTCGGACGGAACAGGACCTATCTCTTTCCATTGCTGATGACACTCCTGAAGCTGCTTGAATGATTCGTTTATCGAACTCTCCAACATCAAGCCCTCCACTCTTTCACACAAAGCGAGCTTTTCTTCCAGATTTTTCTTCAAGCCCATGTCTCTCAATTCACGGCTTATCTTAACCTTATCGAAAAACTGCTCTATCAAAAACCTGTAATTCTCCCATAAAGTATTGATTTCCGCTCTTGGAACAGCCCCTATAGCCTTCCATTTCTCCTGAATGGCATTAAAGTTGTCATATATCTCTTTCAACGACCCTTCACTCTGCAACAACCCTCTCAGTTCCGCCAATACGGCTTGTTTTTTTGCAAGATTATCGATTTTTTCCTTTTCCTGCTGTTCTATATATCTTTGACGCTTTTCCTTATATGAGACATAAAGCCTGTTGAACTCCTCTTCCGTCTTATCGCTATCTCTTTTGAAATCTTCCTCTGCACCACCATCAGCCAAAAAGGCTTCCAAACGTTCCTTTCTCATTGCAGAGGTCTTCTCGTTGAACACATTTCTCAAAACACCGGCTTTCGATTTCAAAGCAGAAAAATCGCCTGCATCGCATAATTGCCTCATCTGTTCGACGATTTCTTCCCTCGTCAAAGCCTCCGCCTTCTTTGTCAACTCTTCCACGGTCTCCTGCGGAGCAACCTCTTCTTCTGTTTCGACAGCCAATATCTCTGCCACTTCATCGGAACGCTGTTCCTTCTTTTCCTCTTGTTGTTCCTGCTCCTTTTGAGAAGCGAGGATTTCGGTAGATGTCAAATTATCCATATCTTCTTCATTTTGTTAGAATAACCTTCCGCCGTTTCATTGCGACGGAATTTGAAAAGAATTTTTTGTATTAAAGATTTGTTTTCTCGGTTCGCCGTTTCGTGACGGAAACCGGCTGCAAACTTATAACATTTTTTCCAATCGGCGAAAGAAAATCGGAAAAACTATCGTCGTATCACGGAAAAGTCATACCTTTGCACTCGCAACGGTTCGAGAAGTTATGCTCTGTAACTCTCGATTAAAAGGGAATCGGGTGCAAATCCCGAACAGTCCCGCTGCTGTGAGTTCCGAATATCTCTGATGACAAAAAGCCACTGTCCTTTCGGAAAAGAAAGAATGGGAAGGCGTCATTCGAGGGAATGAGTCAGAAGACCTGCCGTTGTTTTGATGTTTAACTCTCGAGGAAAGAGTAAAAATAGATGATTGCAAAAAGGATTTTAATCGCAAGTTGGGTATTGTTGTATTGTTTTGTCTCATTCGGACAAGACAGTTTGAAGACTGTCCGTTTGGATAATGTCGATATCATTGCCACCTCCCTTAAAGAAGAGAACAGACAAACAAGCGGAGACGCATTAAAAGCCGAACAACTCGACAAAGTCTCATTCAATTCGGCAGGCGATGCGGCAAAATTCCTTTCCGGAGTAACAGTAAAGGATTATGGTGGCGTCGGAGGATTGAAAACCGTCTCCGTCAGAGGTCTCGGTTCGATGCATACGAATGTAATCTACGACGGACTAAGCATAAACAACGCACAAAACGGACAAATCGACCTATCGAAATTCGGAACCGACAACATCAACGAATTATCGCTGAGCAACGGCAATCGCATACAACGAATGCAAACCGCCAAAAGCCTATCTTCCGCAAACGTCCTTGTTATCGAAAGCCGGAAACCATATTTTGAAAAAGGGAAAAATACCGATGGTTATGCCTCTTTGGGAACAGGCAGTTTCAAACTCGGAACATTCACCGTAATGCTCAATCATAAATTCAGCAATAAAGTAAGCACGAATATATATACCGACATCGTTTCGAGCAAAGGCGAATACCCATATACGCTTCACTATGGTTTTTCCGCCAATGACAGCACATCAAAAGAGAAAAGACAAAACAATTCTTTCTTCTCCGCTCAAGCGGAAGCCAATCTGTTCTACGACATAAACACTCGCAGTTCTCTACGCACCAAGGCTTATTTCTACTATTCCGATAAAGGCTTACCGGGTCCCACAACCTTGTATTACCAGAACTCGAAACAACACCTGTGGGATAAAGATGCCTTTCTGCAAAGCGTGTATAAACTAAGAATAAACGATTTCTTCGACTATAAAACCCATGTCAAGCTATCCTATTCGCATACACGATATTACGACCCTCTTTACAACAATGCACAAGGCTTCCAAGACGACAGATACACACAAAACGAAGCTTATTGGAATAATATAATCTCTTGGCACAAGGGAAACAAAGCAAGTCTCACTTTGACAAACGACCTGATTGCCTCGAAGTTGAAAGCACGAAACAATTACAGTTTCGACCCTTCGAGATTCAGCACGCTCACAGCCATTATCGCAGCATATAAATATAAGGTGTTGCTCTTCGACTTCAACATCCTGCATACATATACCAAAGACGAAGCCGGACGCAACCAAGCCTTTTCCTCACAAAACCACCTCAGCCCATTTTTCAGCGTAGGCGTAAAGACAAAATACTTTGAAGCAAGCGTATTCTATAAGGACATCTTCCGTCTTCCGACTTTCAACGACCTATACTACAACGCCGTCGGAGAAGTAAACCTGAAACCCGAGAAGACAAAGCAATACAACCTGCATTTGGCAGCACAATACGGTTTCGGAGAAATAAGCACTCACGATTTTCTGTTGAGTGCAGACCTGTACCACAACTCCGTTACCGACAAAATAGTAGCCGTTCCGAGAAACAACCTTTTCATTTGGAGCATGGTCAACTATGGCAAGGTACGCATTGACGGCTTAGAGGTGAAAGCCGCGTGGAAACATGAACGTATTCTGTTCGGTCGCGATTTCGGCATATCCGCAAACCTGACTTACAACCATTCTTACGCCATAGACAACGACCCGAACAGCAATTCATATAAAAACCAAATACAATACACCCCGTTGAACAGCGGTAACGCCATTTTGAGTTTGGACTTTGACAAGCTCAATCTCAGTTATACCGGAACATACGTTGGAATACGATACACCAACAACCAAAACTCCTCTCGCAACAGCCTCCCCACATACGGCGAACACTCTCTTTCACTCTCTTTCGCGCATAAACACATCAACATAAAACTAAGTTGCAACAACTTCACCAACTCACAATACGAAGTAATCAAATCCTACCCTATGCCGGGCAGACAATGGATAATCAATTTCAAGTATAAATTCTAACAATCAAAAGAATGAAAAGAACAAACGAACTCTCGCTCTTTGCAACAATGCTTATGATGGCATGTGCAAGCATGATGTTTTATTCCTGCAACGAAGACCCAGATGCAAACGAACCTTCTAACAACGCATTTGAAAAAGGCTATTACGTATTGTGCGAAGGCTTATGGGGAAGGAACAATTCCTCTCTCGACTTTTTCAGCTCGGAAAAGCAAACAACGACAATAGACCTTTTCACCGAAGTGAACAATGCCGGTTTGGGCGAAACAGCAAACGACATGATTGAAGCCGAAGGCAAACTCTTCATTGCCGTCAATGGTTCCAACTGCGTCATGGTGGTCAACAAGGCAGATTGCAAACGCTTGGCACTTATTCAGATAACAGCAGGAGAAAACCCTCAACCGCGTTGCTTGGCCTATTACAATGGCAGGATATATCTAACATGCTTTGACGGTACCATATATAAGATAAACGCTTCGACTTACAAAATAGAAAAAACAGCAAAAACACAAGGACGCAATCCCGAAGCCATAGCAGTCTGCAACGGCAAACTCTTCGTTGCAAACACCGGAGGTTTGGATTACCCGCACTTCGACAGTACCATATCAGTAATAAATCCCGATGATTTGAGCCTACTTCACAAAATAGAAGGATTGCTCAACCCCGGAGCGATAAAAGTAAGCGGCAATAATGTCTTCGTTCAGGCACGAGGCGTTTACGATTACAGTGCAGGAAGTTACAGCAATGCCGAATTGGCAAAGATAAACGCCATAACATATCAAATAGAAGAACGCGTTCCATTCATCGCAAACGCATACGAATTGGTCGGAAATAAAATCGTATATGCTTACATGGACAATTCGATGAAGAATTACATATACAGCATACCGACCGACAACCTCGCCTCAAGCCCGCAAACCTTCATCAGCACCGACAGCGGCGAGCCAAGCAAACTCAAATCCGTCTATAACATCAACACCGACAACGAACACATCTACATAACAGACGCAAAAGACTACCAAACCAAAGGAGAGTGCTTTGTCTTCAATCGCAATGGCACTTTAGAATGCAAATTCGAGACATTCATCAACCCGAAAAAAGTAACAGCCCTGCAATAAGGCTCGATTATTGCATTTTCCATATATCAGAAGTGTGTATCCTCTTACAAAGACTGTTGAGAAACAGCCTGCAAGAGGATACTTGTTTTATATCCCGCAACCGGAAGTATGTACGATTAAAGGGGAGTTATATCGAACATCAATAGTACGCTGTTATTATTGGACAACGTTACGATAAGAAAACGAACAATGTAAATCTACCTTACCTAATGCAATAGAGCCTTCTATCAGACGTATGATGACTAATGAATTTTGAACTATTTTGTCTCCTACAAAAGTATATCCATACTATACACTTTGCTAACAAACTTATATGCTCTTTTTTCACCTGTCTCAGGATGTGTCCAGTCAGCATCCTTTGGAATAGATACTACAATAATGGCGTACTTATAATACACTTCTTTATTATCCAATATGCCGTAGAAATCTTGGTCTGTCAACGACACGTTTTTCATAGGATACCCCTCCCATGTGAAATCAATTTTAGCTTTACCCCGTTCGTTCTTATAAAGTCTGACATCAGAAACATTTATAACAGACTCTGATGGTTGCGATACATTTTCCAACTCATCTTCTCTCAAATACGGATAACGATTGTTCCAAAAGCCATGATAACCGTATTCCTTAAAAGCCTGTACTACTCTTTTCATTGATTCTGTACCGACTTTCTTGCAAGAATGATTGTCAATCACCCAGTTTTCTCGTTGTTTACCTTGTGGCATCGGACGACCATCAAACTCTATAACGTCAAGAGGTCTGGCAAAATCAATCTCATGTCCTTGCACAGCCCCAGCATGACCATCGTCTCTAACAATACGAATCCATTCCTTTGGATTATCTAAGTCTATACCACCAGGGCATAACCCTCCATTCTTGCAACTGACAGCAAGAAGAAACACACGTTTTCTCATTATAGGTTCCCTCCAAATTTAATATCGTTCCCAAATAAATCAAGAAGCATCTCACTAAGCACCCTTCTGTGGCATTTTTCGTTTGTTGGCTCGGAACACAACAAAACAACGTTTTCATACTTTCCAAACTCTTCTATAAAATTGGATATGTTGGATTTGGTTTTCAGCTGCTTTTTATATGCCACCTCGAACAATCTGTAGTCCTTACTCATAGGGCAAGACTTGTCTCTAACTTCTTTCAGTAATTCTTTGGTGGGTGCCAAATCTATACGATGCTTGTATTTACAACCATTTGCCAATTCGGAAAGAAAAAACGGCAAGTCTTTCTCGAATGCAAAACGTGATAACTGACCATTAGGATTGAGACGCACATCCACAAGGCAATTAATCCTATTTGCCTTGATAATTCCAAAAAACTCTTTTGCTGTTTTTTGTGTAAAACCAATGTTGAACAACTTAATCATATTCCTCATTATTATAGTTAGACTTTTTCCATCCGTGCAAGAGATTCCAATATCTGTCGCAGAAGTCATATAGTTTCTCTTGTTCAGTTTTTCCGAAATAATTGTCAAGAACTTCATTCTTGAACATCGGATTCAACACACTCTGCACACTCTTCTTTTCGCAAATAAGTTTTTCAAGTTGCTTATCCAAGTCATAATTAGATATATAGCCGATGTTGCCATCGGGCTTCTCGATGATATGCCTTACTTCAAGCCAATCATAGTATCTTTGTTCAAGAGCTTTGCTTATCAAGAAATATCTATGGCAATCAATCGGGTTCTTCTCGCTGCACATCAAGCACAATACGAAGCCTTTATCATAAGCATCCTCTATGCGTTTCAATCCTCTTACAAAATATTCATCATGTCTGAATTTACGGAAGTCCACAATTTCATCTGTACCAAGCAATTCTGTTTTCTCGGGGCGATAACTTTTCGCTATGGGAAAAATTTTTTGCTCGAAGAAGATGTCGGATGCAACAGAAAAGACATCTTGCTGACCACTTGCTTTAGCTCCTACTTCCGGCATATTCATATATGGTATGCCAAGGCTCTTTCCTGCAATCTTCATGTAGTCGGCATTGCATTGTGGGTATTGTTTGGAAAATGGCACAGAACGCACATCAACTAAGAACGTTATATCATACTCTCCTAATTTGCCAAATAGACTATTAAGGTCTATGGTATTACCTCGTTGAAACAAGGTATATCCGACTGTATATATGTATTTTTTATCCATTACTGTATTCTTTTAGATTTGTATTAAGTTGCATATCACTTATCAACTGAATATCTGGAATGAAACATATATTGCCATTTTCATTGTCTTGCGTAAAATGGCTTTTATATTTCTTTATCAGGGCAACGGCTTTCCCATTAAAGCCATTGTCATTGAAAGCAAATGTTATATTCCGCCAACCTGCTAATGTGGAAATATAGAGTAGCATGTATTCCTCAAGCCCGATTTCAAAATACCTACAACTGATAGCCCAGTTTAACACATGTATATTCTGCTCGTCCTCAGTGTAGGTTATGGCAGAGCATATTCCTAAGTTTTCGCCATTGTCTCTATATATTTCAAAAGTCACAGATTTGCATCCATCGAACACCTCCTTCTGAGTGGTAAATTTGAATTGATTTGACTTTGCATAGAGGCGTACAGCTTCCACATGGTTTATGTCGTCATTAGCCTTGACGAATAATTGTGGGAGATAACTTTTTTCTCTCTCCTGCTGCAATACTTCATACCATCGTTTACGGTTTCTTGACTTCAATGAAAGTTCAAATCTGTCAAAAACGCAGCATGTCATAAGCAAAGTCAGCAGTTCATCATGGCTTTCCCAATCTGGCACAAACACCTCTGGCAGGTTTTCTCTCACCTCGTCACGGACTATCTTGTTATCGTCAATAAATACACAAGCGTTTGTCAATATTGATAATTGCCGTGCGATGATTTTAATGTTCTCGCTTTTGTCATTATAATTTGCGATGATACAGTCTATCTGACCTTTAAGCGGAAATTTATTCTCATCGAGTTTTTCAATGACTGACAGCACATCTTTAGTGTCATTACGTGAACATATCGCCACATACAATCCCAGTTCTTTAGCCATTGCCTGTATGAAACGCATAAACGAAATGAAAGGGGCGGCTTCATCTGAACAAAGGTTTTGTATAATGGCATCAGCGCCATCTTCTGCGAGAGTGCCTTTCCACAACGTATCGTCAAGATCCAGAACAATCGCCTTATACATGATTCTGGACTTGCTAATAATCCGTGAAATGATTTGCATAACCAGTATTCCGACAATGGATATTCCAGTCTTACTTGATAAGAATATCGTTGTAATCAGATTTTCTATCTTATATCCAAACTTATCTTCCAAAAGTTCTTTCTTGGTGTTGTCTTCACGATGACATTCCACTTGAATCTCATCCATTGTATCTTGCCCACGAGAAAGCGTCACTTCAAAACCATACGTTTGTAACTTATGTAGTAGAAGAGACAAATCATAGTCATTCGCTGTAATAAAATTTGCAAGACCACCAATACGAACCATGTACTTGTCCGTATTGAAACCACGAAATGACCGAACATAGCTGTTGATATAGGTATCTATGTATTTATTAACTAATAACTTTTTTACCACAATCAAAACATTTAGTTGATTAAATTCACGACTGCAACTTATCAGTCAGAGCATTTTTATGGTTGCAAAGTTAGCGAAAAAGTACTCAAGAGATGTTAGAAAGCCAATTTTTTTTGCTTGGTCGATTGTTCAATCTCTTATGAATATACTGTCTTCAATCAGTCAAATTCTCAAACGAAAAACCTTGAAAGTATTGTTATATCAGTCAGTTTGTGGTATAATGAATATCAGAATGGCGAAGGTTCGAGGCCGTCATCTCTTTATAATTAACAAAACCCAAAGCCGTATTCCAACATTTTCCTAACGACAAAGCAAGAAAGCAAAACAGGAGAAAAATTTCACCGATTCATTCGTTTCACATTATCGCCATATTGTCAAGAAAATAGAATGATAGATATATGAATTTAGTTAATCAAATAACAACACAACACTTTGACAAAGAGAAACGGCTTGAAGTCTGTTCTTCCATTTGACCAAGAAATGAACCTGACTTCAATTTACAAATACAACTTACAAGTCAGACATTTGTTGGCGTTGCAAAGTCAGAAAGAGAACGTATTCGCAATAAATCGAAAGTCGAATTGTTTCCTCGGTCGGCTGTTGCAGGGTATCGACGCTTACTCTATCCGGTTCAATGTTTTAGGAAATAGACTTGCTTCTTGATAGCATCTGCGACGCATATTTATCTGCTGTATAGAGCAGAAGCATTATATACGCAAATAATCTTTGATAAGCTAATCTGTGCCGGTACCACAGCAAGGAACAAACGGCTGCCTCCGAGAATTCTGTCGGTATTGGCAAGAAAGAGAGGTACATTTTTCTCCCAACAAAATTTCTTTGCGGATTCTGTTACTTTCCAATAGGTGAATCATTTCTTGATATGTACTATATGTATATCTGTACAGGTATGATAATTCCGTTATTTCTTGACGAAATTCATACTTTGGATAAAACAGAGGGCATAACAAGCATTTCCAAGTACTGCCTTAACGGAAAGCGTGGCGGATTGCGGTGAATTGATTACCTTTGCAGAAAATTTGAATCGATGACAGAGGGCATGACAGAACCAGAAAAGGATTTCTATAAAGTATCATTAAAAGTACAAATCCGTTTCAGCGATTTGGACGCATTGAATCATGTGAACAACAGTTTCCAATCGCAGTACTACGATTTAGGAAGGATTGATTATTTCGAGAAAGTGATGGGTCGTGAGTTGGATTGGAGCAAAGTGGTTGTGGTTATCGTCCACACGGAAAACAATTTCTTCTCTCCCATCGTACAGGGTGAGGAAATCTTTGTGGAAAGCAAGTTGGTAAAGTTCGGAAACAGGTCGATGACCATGAACCAAAGACTCATCGATTCCAAAGGCGTGGTCAAAGGAACGTGCAGAACAATCCTTGCGGGCTTCAATCGGGACACCAACGCCTCGGCTCCGATAGAAAAGGATTTCAAAAGGCGGTTCTTGGAATTCGAAGCAGAAAAATAGCCAAGCCTGCAAAACGCCGAACGAAAACACAATGCAAAGATAAGAAACCCCGCAAGCAACACCGACATAACGAAACGCCATCTCACGAAAATGGAACGCCGAAAGAGAAAATTCTTCCGGCGTTTCATTTTTGCGAAACGCCGTTTCGAGAAAGAGATGTTTGATGAATTGAAAGTACTATGAAGAAATGCGGGAGAGTTTATTGCAGATAGAAGAAAAATGGTTACTTTTGCAGGAGCAATGGTGCGTAATTAAAGTAGTTATTAACCGTAAAACCGTTTCAAAACGGGGAAAGGAGTAAAGGAAAAGACAGATTAACAGAGACTTTTGAAGTCCTCGATAAAGAGGATAAGACATAAATAAAGCGTTTGCTTAACTTTGGTCATGTGAAATTCCAGGAAAATTTTACAGGTTAAACCATCAAGGGTAAAGTAGAACGCTCACGAATGTTTATTCGTGGGCTTTATCTATTTGATGGTTTAGGCAATTTCCTGGAGCCTCACATGACGAATATGGTAACAGTCCCACGTTTTTTTTGTGTCGCTCTGTAAGGAGGGGTTTAATGAATTTCAACCGCCGCGGGACTGAGGCAAAACAAAAAATAAATACATATACAATGAAGAAAATAGTTATAGCAATATCGATATTGATGATGTCGATTTCATGTGGCGAAATATTCGCCCAAAAAGATGGTTTCTCGCTGCACCTCAGCGGCGTATTCCCAAATGGTAAGTTCGGAGAGTTCGGAGCTACATTATGGGAGGAACATTTTGACACGAGAGTTGACGGTGGTGCAGCATCGACAGGTTTCGGATTAGGCGTGAAATATCAGCATTCCATATCTTCGATTAAGAACCTTCGTGCCATGTTTGAAGCTGATATAATGTACAATCCATTGCAAGAAGAAATAAAAGATCAATTTGATGAGCTTAGCGTTTCGTGGGACGGCGATCTTATTTCTAGCAGTGTTAGCACATCGAAATATTTGAATATTCCGCTAATGGCAGGTTTGAACTATTCTTTCGATTTGGCAGAAAAGGTCAAACTCTATGGTGAGTTAGGTGTCGGACTTAATGTTCGGTTGATAACAAAAACTTCGATTGAAAAAGAAATCAAGAAGATTTGGTATGATGGTGGTTATGATGATGAGCGTCATGAAGAGACAAGAACCTACAAACTAGAGTTCGAATATAATCCGGCGGTCTCTTTTGCTTATCAAGTCGGTGTAGGTGTTCTTCTTTCCGAGAAACTAAGCGTAGGCTTGAATTATTACAATCTTGGTTCAGCGAAGGTGAAAGGTACATATGAAGATGATGGAGCTAAAGAACGCTCCTTAGATGGATTCTATTCAATTTCACCTTCAATGCTGACATTGAAAGTCGGTTATCATTTCTAAGCAATAAGTTTTGCTTTCCAAAGGAAAGGGATTTTAATTCTTAAAGACAAGTAGTAAGCCGAGGAAATATATTTTGCAATTATCATAAGGACGATCTACTCGATTTTTCCCTCGGAGTACTACTGTCAAATATCACTATTGCAGGGACGTTGTGTGAGCAACGTCCTTTTTCTTATGATTGTGGTATCTTGTAGCATTAGTGTTTGTCGAGTTTTAATAGGAGAAGTAGCAGGCATGGTATATAACCTTTTATTCATCATAGTATGCAGACATCGGAGATTGGGTAACGGAAATAAAAAGAAGAGAGACGGTCTTTTCCGTCTCTCTTCGCTTCGTGGACTTTACTTATCGTAAGCAATAAAACGCTCTTCGACTCGTAAGTTTTTCTTATTTTCTCGCTGCCAAAAGGAGTTCCAACATCTTGATTGCACTCTCGGCAATGATTGTTCCGGGTCCGAAGATTGCTGCGGCTCCTGCTTTGTATAGGAAGTCGTAGTCTTGCGGAGGGATAACGCCGCCGACAACTACCATGATGTCTTCTCTGCCTAATTTTTTCAATTCCGCGATTACTTGCGGTACCAATGTTTTGTGTCCTGCTGCCAAGGAACTTACGCCCAAGATGTGAACGTCGTTCTCTACGGCTTGCTTTGCACTTTCGGCAGGGGTTTGGAACAATGGTCCCATATCGACGTCGAATCCGATGTCTGCATAACCTGTCGCTACGACTTTGGCTCCTCTGTCGTGTCCGTCCTGACCCATTTTGGCTATCATTATACGAGGTCTTCTTCCTTCTATCTTCGCAAATTCATCGCATAGTTCTTGTGCTTTCTTGAAGTTTGCGTTGTCTTTTGTATCTGCACTGTACACGCCTGAAATAAGATTGATTTTTGCTTTGTATCGTCCGAAGTGTTTTTCCAATGCGTAGGAGATTTCTCCGAGTGAAGCTCTCTTTCTTGCACAGTCGATGGACATCTCCAATAGGTTGCCCTTGCCTGTGGCTGCTACGTTTGAAAGTGCTTCCAATGCTGATTGTACATCGGCTTCGTTTCTTTCTGCTCTCAACTTTGCCAAACGTTTGATTTGGGCTTCTCTTACGGCTGTGTTGTCGATTTCCAATGTGTCGATTGTGTCTTCGTTCTCCAAGCGGTATTTGTTTACTCCCAAGATAGTGTCTTTGCCGGAGTCGATTCTTGCTTGTTTTCTTGCAGAGGCTTCTTCGATTCTCATCTTAGGGATACCGCTCTCGATGGCTGCTGCCATACCGCCGAGTTTTTCGACCTCTTGTATGTGTCCCCATGCTCTGTGTGCTATTTCGTGTGTCAAGCTCTCCACATAGTAGCTTCCTGCCCATGGATCGACATTACGACAGATGTTCGTTTCTTCCTGCAAGTAAATTTGTGTGTTTCTTGCAATACGTGCGGAGAAGTCGGTCGGTAATGCGATGGCTTCGTCCAATGCGTTGGTGTGTAAGGATTGTGTGTGTCCCAAGGCTGCTCCCAAGGCTTCGATACAGGTTCTTCCTACGTTGTTGAAAGGGTCTTGCTCTGTCAATGACCAACCGGAGGTTTGGCTGTGTGTTCTCAATGCAAGGGATTTCGGATTTTGCGGGTTGAATTGTTTTACCAATTTTGCCCAAAGCATTCTCGCTGCTCTCATCTTTGCAATTTCCATGAAGTGGTTCATGCCTATTGCCCAGAAGAATGACAAACGCGGTGCAAATTGATCAACGTTCATTCCTGCGTTTATACCGGCTCTGATGTATTCCAATCCGTCTGCCAAGGTGTATGCCATTTCTATGTCGCAAGTTGCTCCTGCTTCCTGCATGTGGTATCCGGATATGGATATGGAGTTGAATTTCGGCATATTCTTTGAGGTATATTCGAATATGTCGGCAATGATTTTCATCGATGGTTTCGGAGGATAGATGTAGGTGTTACGAACCATGAACTCTTTCAAGATGTCGTTTTGTATGGTTCCCGACAACTTATCCTGAGAAACGCCTTGCTCTTCTGCCGCTATGATGTAGAATGCAAGTATCGGCAATACGGCTCCGTTCATTGTCATGGATACGGACATCTTATCCAACGGAATTTGGTCGAATAGGATTTTCATATCCAATATGGAGTCCACTGCCACTCCGGCTTTTCCTACGTCGCCTACAACTCTTTCGTGGTCGGAGTCGTATCCTCTGTGTGTAGCCAAGTCGAATGCAACGGAAAGTCCTTTTTGTCCTGCTGCTATGTTCCTACGATAAAATGCGTTTGATTCTTCGGCTGTGGAGAAACCTGCGTATTGACGAATTGTCCACGGTCTCATGACGTACATGGTGGAATAAGGTCCGCGAAGGTTCGGTGCTATACCTGCGGCATAGTTCAAATGTTCCATTCCTTCAAGGTCAGCCTTTCCATATACCGGCTTGACCGGTATTTGTTCCGGTGTCAGCCATGATTTGTTGTTGCCGACAGCCTTTTCCCATTCCTCGAAATCTGTTGCCGGAGCAACGGACTTGAAGTCGATGTTTGTGAAATTTGGTCTCATTTATCAGAAGTATTTATTATTATTCAATACCCGAAGATAACACCGCCGATATGCTGTAACGGCGTTATCAGTCTGCAAAATTACTTCTTTTCTTTGAACCTGCCAATAAAAACGGCATAAATATGCGTTCGATTTGTGTCTGATAGGTTCGGCTTTTGAGAAGAGCGGAAATAAACAAGGATTTTTTACATGTATGGAGGCTTTATTCCGCTTGACGATGCAATATGTCGATTTGTTTTGCCGTTCCAACAAATTAAACATAAAGAAATATGTATGCTTGGCGTTCCGGAGTATGGATTTGTTCCGTAAGGGGTGTTTTTACTTTTTTACTTTTTTTGCTGGTATTGCAGTATGCTTCTCCTGTGCTTGCTCAACAGGAGAGCGTGCGTCGTCAGACAGTCGGCGTGGTATTAAGCGGAGGAGGAGCAAGGGGCGTTGCGCATCTTGGTGTTTTGAGAGCTTTGGAAGAGGCACAGGTTCCAATTGATTATATATGCGGAACATCGATGGGGGCGATAGTCGGTGGTTTGTATGCTGCGGGTTATTCAGTTGATGAGATAGAAAAGATTTTTTTCTCGGAAGAGTTTCAATATTGGTTGACAGGTAAGATTGAGGAGGATTACATATATTATTATAAGGTAAAGCCGCCTGTGCCGACGGGTTTGACGGTTTCGTTTGATGTGGATAATAATTTTTCCGTTCAACTACCTACGAGCATTATCAATCCTGTGCAGATGGATTATGCTTTCATGGAGATTTTTTCTCCTGCCACAGAGGCTTGCGAGCGGGACTTCGATAGTTTGATGATACCGTTCTTTTGCGTCGCTTCGGATATAGAAGACAATAAAGCAAGTGTGAGAAAGAACGGAGATTTGGGACCTGCGGTGCGTGCTTCCATGACTTTTCCGTTTGTGTTTTCTCCTATAAAATTGGACGGCAAAATAATGTTTGACGGCGGCATGTACAATAACTTTCCGTCCAAGGAACTTTTGAAGACTTATCATCCCGATATTATAATAGGGGTGAAGGTCGCCGGTAATTACCCGCCTCCGGTGGAGGGTAACATGAAATCGTATTTGGAAAACATGTTGACCAATTCTTCGGATTATAATGTGTATTGTTCAAACAGCGTTTTGATAGAGCCTAATTTGACAGGGATAGGTGTAATGGAGTTTGAGAAAATGAAGGAATGCGACAGGCTCGGGTATGAAGCTGCTGTCGCTCAAATTCCACAGATAAGGGAGTTTCTTATCGATAGCGTGAGTGAGAAAGAGGTTGCGGAGAAAAGAAGCCGGTTCAATGCAAAGAAGCCTAATCTAAACGTTGTTTCCATGGGAATAAAGGGCGTTACGAGTACTCAGAAGTATTATGTTTCTTCGATAATGCACCATAACAACAAGTTGATGGAGGAGGATAGTGTGTTGACGACAAAATCTTTGAAGAAGAATTATATATCGCTTTATTCCGATGGAAATGTTCATAATGTTCAGCCTTACCTGACGTATAACGATTATTACAATGCTTATGTATTGAACTTGAACGTTAAGACAAAGAGTTTCCTGAATTTTGATTTGGGAGGGCATATTTCAACCAATCCCACGAGCTATTTGTATCTCGGTTTGAATTATAACATTCTTCATAAGCATGCGTATTTCTTTCAAGCTAATGCTTATTTGGGACGTTACTATGGTTCTTGGTCGGCAAGAGCGAGGGTGGATTTCTCGTATAGTTTTCCTCTTTTTATCGAGACCGAGTTTAATTCCAACAAATGGAACTATTACAGATTGAGGAACAAGACGTTCTCGTATTCTCCAATCAATTATTTGGAGCAATCGGAAGTCAATGCAAAAATAAACGTCGGTTTCCCTTTGGGGGTCAAGGATAAATTGGTGGCTTCGGTCGGAATAGGTAAAATAACAGATGATTACTTCGGACGGGATTACGGAATAATTCAATCGGATATAAGCGACAGAACAAGTTTCAAACACATCGCCATAGGCTTGAAAGAGGAAAATAACAGTTTGGACGATGACCAATTTCCTACACAAGGGAAATATCACAAGCTATCGGTTCAGTATGTAAATGGTAAAGAAACTTGTAAACCGGGTAACACGACAGAAGTTGACTTGCCGTATTCCGCCGACCATAGTTGGGTGCAGTTTAAGATGCTGTCGAGGTTTTATGCAGACATCACCAAGAATTTCAAACTCGGTTTCAGGGGCGATGTGTTCTATTCTTTTCAAGATTTGTTTGAAACATACAAGCCGAGTTTGTTGAATGCAGGTGTTTATATGCCTACCATGGAGACTTTGACGCAATATATGCCCGAGTATAGAGCCAATAAATATGTTGCATTCGGTTTGGAGAATATATATGCTTTGTCTTCTTTGCTCGGGATAAATCTATCTGCCAGATGTGCGGCTTATTTGTATGCTCCCGTTCAACAGATAATGACGGATAAAAACGAAGTGCCGTATTATGGAGAGGTGTTTGAAAAACTATACTTCATTGCGTCCGGTTCGATAGTGTTGAGAACGCCAATAGGTTCGTTAAGTCTTATAATGTCATACCACCAAAGAGATAATGATAGCAATCCGTGGTCTATATCGGTGAATTTCGGATATTTGATATTCAACAACAGAAACATAGATAAGTAGATGATACGAGCGAATAAGCTGAATAAGTCCTATGGCAACCTGCATGTGTTGAAAGATGTGGATTTGCATATATTGCCGTCCGAAATAGTTGCATTGGTGGGGGCTTCCGGTGCGGGTAAGACCACTCTTTTGCAGATAGTCGGTACTTTGGATAAGGCGGATAGCGGCAGCATACTGATAAACAATCGAGAGATAACGAGTTTGAACGATAAAGAAATTTCCAAGTTCAGAAATAAGGAAATAGGGTTCGTTTATCAGTTTCATCACCTATTATCAGAGTTCACGGCTTTGGAGAATGTTATGTTGCCGGCTTTGATAGCGAAAACTGATAGAAAACAAGCCGAACAGAAAGCCAAAGAACTTTTGAATGCCTTGCAGATATATGACAGAGCTTCTCATAAGCCGAATCAGCTTTCCGGTGGAGAACAACAAAGAGTGGCAGTTGCAAGAGCTTTGATAAATTCGCCTTCCATCGTATTGGCAGATGAACCGAGTGGCAATTTGGATAGTAGGAATGCAAGGGAATTGCATGAGTTTTTTTTCAGATTGAGAGAGAGCTACAAACAAACATTTCTTATAGTAACGCACAATGAAGAACTTGCAAAGATGTCGGACAGAAAAATCGAAATGCAGGACGGAAAAATAATATAGAGTTTTATGGATAGCAAACATTTGGTATATGGTCTGCGTCCGGTTATGGAAGCAGTCAAATCCGGTAGAGAGATAGATAAAATTTATATACAGAGTAATTTGCAAGGCAAATTATTCGGAGAGTTGAAGGTCTTGTTGGCACAAAGGGGAAGAACGATAGTCTGCCAGTATGTTCCTTTGGAAAAGCTTGACAGATTGGTGGGGAGACAAAATCATCAAGGGGTTGTGGCTCAACTTTCATTGATAGAGTACAGAGATGTGGAACAAGTGTTGGAAGAGACGGAACAAAGAGGAGAGACTCCGTTTTTGTTGATGTTGGATGGAGTTACGGATGTCAGAAATCTTGGTGCAATAGCAAGAAGTGCCGAATGTGCGGGAGTACATGCCATCATAGTACCGCAACAATCCACGGCTCCGATAAACCAAGATGCCATTCGTACATCTGCAGGGGCTTTGCTGAAAATTCCTGTTTGCAGGGTAACAAATGCAAAAAGCCTTATAAATCAAGTGAAATCGTTCGGATTAAAAGTATATGCGGCAACCGAAAAGACAAAAAACGGTTATACGGGAATGCATGCGGCAGAGCCTTTGATGATAATAATGGGTAATGAGGAGAGAGGTATAAATTCTTCGCTCATAAAAATGGCAGATGAGTTGATAAGCATACCCATAAAAGGAGATATAGAGAGTTTGAATGTGTCTGTTGCGGCTGGGGTACTCCTTTATGAGGTGGTGCGACAACGGGAAAATGCCTCCAAATAAAGAAAAAAATGTTTAATCACTTTGCTGCTTGAGGTAAATGTACTATCTTTGCAAGCAAAACAGCATAAAACTTGGCAATTCGAGATTTACTATCGCCGTTTTCGGTAGTGCTTTCACCTATGGAGGCCGTTACAACGCCACCTTTTCGTAAAATATGTAAAAGGTATGGTGCTGATGTTTTGATTAGCGAGTTTATTTCTTCAGATGCTCTTTCCCGTAACGTGGATTCCTCATTCAAGAAAATGTATTTTGAAGTGGAGGAACGTCCTTTGGGAATACAGATATTCGGAAACAATGAAGAGAGTTTGTGTTCGGCTGCTCAGGCGGCAGCAAATGTAAATCCTGATTTCATAGACATAAATTGGGGTTGTCCGGTTAAAAAGATAGCCGGCAAAGGTTGCGGAAGCGGTATATTGAACGATATTCCGAAAATGATAAGGCTTACGGAAGCTGTTGTCAAGTCTGTGAATACCCCAGTAAGTGTAAAAACAAGACTCGGATACGGTGAAGATGAAAAGCCTATTGTCGAAGTTGCCGAACGCCTGCAAGATGTCGGAGTGCAGTTGATTTCCATTCACGGAAGGACAAGAGCTCAGATGTACAAAGGCACAGCCGATTGGACCTTGATAGGTGAGGTGAAGAATAATCCGAGAATGCAAATACCTGTATTCGGTAACGGCGATATTGATTCTGCCGATAAACTATTGGAATATAAAAACAGATACGGAGTAGATGGAATATTGATAGGCAGGGCTGCCATGGGCAATCCGTTTATATTCCGGCAATGCAAACAGGCTTTGAACGGAGAATTACCGAAAAAAATATCCGTAAAGGAAAGAGCAGCGGTTTGTAGGGAGCATTTGGAAGGCTTGAAGGCTTGGAGGACGGAACGATATGCTCTTTTGGAAATGCGGAAGTTTTATTCCGGATATTTCAGGGAATTGAAGAATTTCAAACCTTATAGGATAAGACTTGTAACAGCTGAGAGTTATGAAGAGGTAGAACAAATCCTGACTGAGGTGGAAAACAACTTGGAGTACGAATAGGATAATCATTATTTCAAACCGGAAATCATGAATTTCAAATTGCAATCGGATTTCAAACCAACGGGAGACCAACCCCAAGCCATTGCACAGTTGCTTGAAGGTTTACGCAAAGGAGAGCCTGCACAAGTTTTGCAGGGCGTAACCGGCAGCGGAAAAACCTTTACCATAGCGAATGTGATAGAGCAAATGAACAAGCCTACTTTGGTCATGAGCCACAATAAAACGCTTGCAGCCCAACTGTACAGCGAGTTCAAAAACTTCTTCCCCGAAAATGCAGTGGAATATTTTGTTTCCTATTACGATTATTACCAACCCGAAGCCTATATTGCACAAACGAATACATACATAGAGAAAGACCTTTCCATAAATGACGAGTTGGAAAAGCTGAGGCTTTCAGCCGCATCCGCATTGCTTTCAGGGAGAAAGGACGTCATAGTCGTAAGTTCTGTTTCATGTATATATGGTATAGGAAATCCGGAGGATTTTGCCAATGGCACTATATATCTCAATAAAGGACAAACCTTGGAGAGAAGTAAATTCCTTTTGGATTTGGTTGACAGCCTCTATTCGAGAAACGAAATAGAATTCGGAAGAGGCAAGTTCAGAGTAAAAGGAGATGTCATAGATATTTTTCCTCCATATTTGGATTATGCCTACCGTTTGATTTTCTGGGACGATGAAATAGAAGCAATGGAAATCATAGACCCTGTCAGCGGCGGAAAGATAGAGACGGTCAATGAAATGGTCATATATCCCGCCGGCAACTTTCTTACAAACAAAAATACGTTACCTGCCGTTTTGCGTCAAATCCAAAGCGACATGTTTTCGAGATGTGAAGAATTTCGAGACGAAGGACGCAATCTTGAAGCCAAACGCTTGGAAGAAAGAGTTAACAACGACCTCGAAATGTTGCAGGAGTTGGGTTATTGCAGCGGAATAGAGAACTATTCGCGTTATTTCGATGGCAGGAAACCCGGTTCCAGACCATTCTGTCTCATCGACTATTTCCCCGATGATTACCTCATGGTGATAGATGAAAGCCATGTTACCGTTCCTCAAATAAGAGCAATGTACGGTGGCGACCGTTCTCGCAAAAGTTCTTTGGTGGAATACGGTTTCCGTTTGCCATCTGCCTTTGATAACAGACCTTTGAAATTTGAAGAGTTTCAATCCTTGCAAAACCAAACCATATATATATCCGCAACCCCTGCCGATTTCGAGATAGAACAAGCCGAAGGCGTTGTTGTGGAGCAAATAATCCGTCCCACGGGACTGTTGGATCCGCCGATAGAGGTTCACCCTGCGAAAAATCAAGTGGACGATTTATTGGAAGAAATAAGCAAAGTGGTTGATAAACACGAAAGAGTTTTGGTTACCACCTTGACGAAAAGAATGGCAGAAGAGCTGAGCCGGTATCTGTCAAACGTAGGAGTAAAGAACAAATACATTCATTCCGACGTAGAAACATTGGAAAGAGTTGAAATCATGCAGGAATTGAGAGAAGGTGTTTTCGATGTTTTGATTGGCGTAAACTTGTTGAGAGAAGGTTTGGACTTACCGGAAGTAAGCCTTGTCGCCATCTTGGATGCCGATAAAGAAGGCTTTTTGCGTAGCGACAGGGCATTGATACAGACCATAGGAAGGGCAGCCCGCAATGTTAACAGTAAAGCAATACTCTATGCCGATACCATAACAGACAGTATGAAAAGGGCTATGGCGGAAAATGCCCGTAACAGAGAAAAACAACAAGCCTACAACGAACAACATGGCATAAAACCTAAGCAAGTAAAGCGAGGACTGAATAATCGTATGCCTGTAACGTATGATATGGCAGAGGAGAAGGAAAGAACAAACGTAGTATCCGAAAAGAAATCCGCTTATCACAACAAGCCGAAAGATATAGAGAAACAAATAAAACAACTGGAAAAGCTGATGCAACAAGCAGCACGAGAACTCAACTTCTTGGATGCAGCCAAGTACAGAGACGAAATCAACGAATTGAAAAAAGAAAGAAAATCATAAAATATGGAAAACATGGAGACAGAAGTAAACCCGACAGTCGAGCAGGTCGAGAATCCGACAACGGAACAGGAAGTAAATTCCGAAACATCACAAAGCGAACAGGTGCAAAATTTCGTATTCGAACCGAATCAAATGTTCGGACAAGCGGAAAACCCACAAATCAGACAAACAGATACCATCTGTGCCCCTGCAACTGTGAGAGGAACGTCCGCATTGGGAATAGTAAGAATGACAGGAACGAGAGCCATTGCAATCATAAACGAGATATTCGTTACAAAAGACGGATTGAAATGTGTTTTGAAAGGCAGCAAACCGTCCATACTGCGACATGGCTTTATAGTGGATACGAAAGACAACATAATAGATGAGGTTATGTGCGTCATCTACTATGCACCCAACAGTTTCTCCGGAGAAGACATGGTGGAAGTAATGCATCACGGTTCTGTTTATATCCAACAACAAATCATGTTGAGCATGATTAACCATGGAGCGAGAATAGCCAACAACGGAGAATTTTCTCAAAGAGCCTTCTTGAACGGTAAAATGGATCTTACGCAAGCAGAAGCAATAGCCGATTTGATAAGTGCAAGAACAGGAGTGGCTCACAAACTCGCCATGCAGCAACTTCGCGGAGGATACAGAGAAAAAATAACGCAAGTAAGAGAAGAACTTGTGAAGTTGTTGAGCCTTTTGGAATTGGAATTGGACTTTGCAGAAGAAAATGCCGAGTTCGCCGATAGAAACGACATGAAAGGTTTGATGAAGAATACAATATCCGAATTGGAGACATTGGTTAAGAGTTTTGCAGCCGGTGATGCATTCAAAAACGGTATTCCTGTTGCAATCATAGGTAAGCCGAATTCCGGAAAGTCAACTCTTTTCAATACCTTATTGAATGACAACAGAGCAATAGTATCTCCAATCAGTGGCACGACACGAGACACAATCGAAGAAAGCATACAGTTGGAAGGATTGGAATACAGATTTATCGATACCGCAGGAATAAGAAGTGCAAAAGACGAAATAGAACGTGAAGGAATAGAACGTTCCATCAAGGCAATCGAAAAAGCAGCCATAATACTATATGTCTGCGACCTTACACAAACTTCGTCCGATGATGCACAAGCCGAACTGATGTTGTTGGATACACAAGTCAGCCTCGAAGGCAAGAAGATAATCGTTATATGTAATAAGATGGATCTTGTCCGTTCCACCAAAGTGCAACAGAAGAAATGGAATGAGATGAAATCGATACAAATTTCCGCAGCAAAGCACATAGGAATAGACACATTGATCAACAGGATTATATCCATTACCGACAGAGACGACAAGAGCAATGAAATAATGGTTACCAATGCCCGTCATTACGATGTTATGATGCGTACCCTTGCAGCCATGCTCGTTGCAGAAGAGAGCCTCGAATCCGGACAACCTACAGATATCATAGTATCCGATATAAGAGAAGCAATACACTACATGGGCGAAATAACAGGAGAAGTAACCACAGACGAAGTACTTAACAACATATTCTCAAATTTCTGCATCGGCAAATAAGTGATGCTCACCAACGATTAGCATATATCATCAACTATTATCAAGGCGTTCATTTTGAGCGCCTTTCTTTTTAGTCTTATAAGTGATGGTTATCGTTTATAGGGCTTTTTCAGCTCATTTTTGTACCGCATTTGTTGCTCGCTTGTTACTCTCCGATTTTAGGTCGGAAAGGTCGTGGAGAAAGTTGACTATGATTTACGATAGTTGAACAAAATGGAGAAATAACAAGAGAAATAAACCTCTAAAAGTAACGAATATGGCAACAAGTAAAATGAAAATCAAGAAGGTATGTGAATGGTGTGGCACAACATTCTATGCCCAAAAACTAACAACACGTTTCTGTTCTCATCGATGTAGCAACCTTGCATACAAGGAAGCTGTTCGGCAAAAGAGAATACAAGAAGTAGAAACCAAAGTCCAAACGGTCATCAGAGAACAACCCATATCTGATTTTAAGGACAAAGAATATCTGTCATTCAAAGAGGCTGTAACTTTATTAGGGCTGAGCAAACAAGCCATCTATAAAATGGTATATGCTGGAAAGCTGCAAGCATTCCGCATAAGTAGCAGGTTATCTTTTATCCGTAAAGGAGATATTGACCGAATGTTAGAAGCTCGTCCCTATGAACAGCGACAGCCTAAAGACACCATTCCCATCACCGACTTCTACACCACTGCCGAAGTGAAAGAGAAATACCATGTAAACGAGTCATGGATATTTGTGGTAGCCAAGAAGAACAACATCCCCCGAACTTTCAATCGTGGCAAGGCCTACTGGAGCAAGAAACATATAGATGCTTACTTTACCAAGAAAGCCCCGAATCCTGATATTACTGAATGGTATAGTACCCAAGAAATGCAGGAGAAGTTCGGCATGCCCCTATCTGCCATCTATTGTTTCGTTTCCAAGAATGCCATCCCCAAGAAGAAAGAGGGCATCATGGTGTACTATTCCAAGAAGCACGTAGATATAGCCAAGGGAATTGCCATACCAGAAGAACCGCAATACTATACGGTAGCCGAAGCGATGGAGAAGTTCAATCTCACCCGAGACCAACTCTATCACTATGCAAAGTATCATAATATCCCCAAGGTCAAAAAAGCAAATACACGCTTATCTCCCAACCGGAATTGGATAAGCTACTCGCAGCCCCAAAGATTGAATAAGTTATTTTTCGGTGAATGTACCCACCATTGAATCACCTTATTCCTTTGCACCAAACAAATGTAAAACTCTAAATATTAAACAGTATGTCACACACGTGTACAAAAGTAACAGTTCGCCAAAGAGCGATTCGGAATAATCGCATCTCCTTGTATCTGGATTATTATCCGGCAGTCCGTAACCCCGAAACGATGCAGATGAGCCGCAGGGAATACCTCGGTATCTACATCTATGCCCATCCTAAGAACGAGATGGAACGTGAGTTCAACAACGACATGTTGAACAAGGCAGAGGCTATTCGTTGTATCAGAGTACAATCACTCATTAACGAAGAGTTCGGTTTCTTGGATAAAACCAAGCAAAAAGCCGATTTCCTCGCCTACTTCAAAAAGATGTGCCGGAACAAAGACCAGAAATGGCAATTCGTTTATCAGCATTTCTACAACTTCGTCAAAGGGCAATGTACCTTTGGCGATGTGAATGTGGATTTATGCAAGAAGTTCCGTGAGTATCTGTTGAACGCCAAGCAACTCAAACACAGCAACCGCCCCATATCTCTCAATTCGGCATCCGGCTACTACTCTACATTCAGAGGATTGTTGAAAATTGCCTATCGGGACAAGTGGTTTCGGGAGAACATTAATGATTACCTTGATAAGATTGAACCACAAGATGTGAAGAAAGAATACCTGACATTGGACGAAGTGAAGCAACTCGCAGCCACTCCTTGCGACATCCCAGTTTTGAAAGCAGCTTCTTTATTCGCTTGTCTAACAGGCTTACGCATCAGTGATATTCTAAACCTGCAATGGGAAGACTTCACTATCGCTCCCGACCAAGGCTATTGCTTGCGTATCAGAACACAGAAAACCCAAACGGAAGCGACCCTTCCCATAAGTTACGAAGCCTAGAGCTATGTGGTACACCCGGAACTGGCAAGGTATTCAAAGACTTGAAACGAAGTATGATTAATTATCCGCTGAAAAGCTGGCTCAAAAAGGCAGGAATAACGAAACCGATAACCTTCCACGGATTTCGTCACTCATATGCCGTCATCCAAATATCCTTAGGTACAGATATTTACACGGTCTCAAAGATGCTGACGCATAAAAACGTATCCACAACTCAAATATATGCCGATTTGGTCAATTCCAAGAAACGAGAGACTGCCAATAAAATATCACTCAAATAGATATAATTATGAAACGAGGAATTATAACAAATAACGGACAAGACATCTATATTTCTGATGGCGAAGTATGGATGACCTCTTGGGAGATTGCCGCCTTGCTTTATACAACAGCAGGAACTATCCATGCAGCAATCAAGAGAATCTTGAAAGCTAATGTTTTAAAGAGCTACGAAGTTTGCAAGTACATCAAATTGGAGAATGGGAACAATGCCGATGTGTATAATCTCGATATGGTTATAATCCTATCCTATCAGATTGACACTGGGCATTCCGCTGCATTTAGGAAATGGCTAATAAACAAAGTCGTTCGTAAACAAGATTACAACCTCCTGTTATATTTCAACAAGGATACAAACCATACATTGTATTGCTAATAAGCAAGATCTCTATACCCTATTGATTATCTGCATTGTTTACCTTAAATGATGCAGATAATTTTTGTTTTTAAGATACATAAGCCTATTTACCCAACTATTTTCATCCAAAAGCAAGAAATTTGCAATACGCTTATTATTAGGAGTGTAACGTGGTGAAAAGTGATGAAATATATCGTCAAAAGCCCATTAACAGGCAAAACTATGGATTTTCTCAAAAATTAATCCTATATATTTGCACACAAACGATTAATACATCTCACTATGGAACAGAGAAAGATAGAACATATAACATTGCATCTGATTGTTTTTGGTACAATCATTATCATTGGTGTTTTAGCCCGCCAGACCGTACTTCACTATGGTTGGGACGAGTTCAGCAGCTACCTTATTCTTGTAGTATGCTCTATTGTCATTGGAGCAATCTATCTCAATCTGCAAATGGTATTCAGACAACTCCTTTCACCTACAATAGAAAAGTGCTTTATGAGATTTGAATGCTATCGCAACAAGGCTGTAGTTGTAGAAGCTCCAGCAGCAAACTCGGAACTTGCCGGAAGTTCTATAAATTCAAAACCTATCATTTCTGAACCTGAACCCGAAATTGAAATCGAAACTACATCTGACATAACAGAAGAAGTTTCTACTCTATCATATACCCAACGAAGATGTGGCAGAACTTCCAAAGGAGGAAACCACGCCTTCTACCAACAACACATCTATCGAAGAATCCGACCAGCCATCAGAATACGAGATTCTTCGTGCAAACGCTATGGCAGAGAAAGAACGCGCCTCACAAGAAAAACTCAATAAGGTTATCGCATACACAAAACAAACTTTGGTTTCCTATCTTGATGAAACGGCACTTAATCGCTTGTGTGGATATGTGGCAGAATATTACTTGTTAGATACTCTGCCTAAAGTTGAATCAATAAAGGTCGATTCTCAGTTAAAGACCATTGACATCATGCACTTTGGATGGAATATCGGCAAGGCATTCAGTAAGCCACGCTTACAGACCGCCACTTTTATAAAGAGGGTATTTACCCATACCCTCCGTGATTCGGAAATATCTACTATTGAACGTAAAATGTCGCATACAGAATCAGAATGCAAGATTAAATTAGATAGAAAAATTGCATAACGCAATACCATTAGGCATTGTCCATTGCATCCCAGTAGTCCATATCCATTTTCATGACTTTAAGGACTTTCTCTGTTTGCAATCCCAAGCCATAGTCATAAATATATTCTGTTAATTGCTGACCATTTATCAGGATAATAGTTGGTGAACCGTTAAGGCTTTCCACATATTCCATCGCACCTTTAGAATAATCAGAGGTGGTGATGAATACACCTTTCTTGGATGGTGTTCCTGCAACAGCTCCTACAAAGCTCTGAACCTCATAACGCTGAACATTATTATCTAAAGCATATCGCTTTGCCTGTATTGATATATGATTAAATCCTAAAATATCTTCTTTAATGATACCATCTATACCACCATCATTAGATAGTTTTGTTACAACACCTGAGTTTTTGACCTCGCCACCATACCCCATTGCTTGAAGTAATTTCACAACTAACCGTTCAAATTCTTGTGGCTTTTTACTTAATATAGTTGTCAGAATTTGAGATTGCACATTCTGCTTTATCCTATCATAAGAATCAGCTAATTCTTCTTCCGGTGTACGTTCATCATCATTTCCCAAATGGGAAGAAGTGTTGTTAGCATCCTTATTTTTAGAACTTTTCTTCGGAGTTTTCGCATTCACTGTTACTTTGATGAACTCATTTATTTGTTTCTCCGTGCATGAAGAAAGCATAGACAGTCCCTTTTCGCTGATTTTATAATCACCTCTTTGGGGCTTTTCTACAAGACCTGCAATAAAAAGATACGATAAAGCCCACGAAATACGGTCTAAGAATATTTCGCCATTACCAGAAGGATACCAAGCATTCATTTCCTCATCGGTCAATCCAAAATGCTTAGCCAAAGGAATGCGTAAATCTTTAGCTCTCATAACTATCCCGGCACTTAATTCTTTCAATGCCTGTATCCGTATTTCTTCAAATTGCGGTATCATAAACGACAAATTTGTTTTATAGCTTCAATAACCACTAGTATTTCATGACGCAAAGGTACTTAAATTACTCGTAATCATCACTTATTACCATCAAAAAGTTATTCATCAGTTATATTTTGGTGAATGATTCCACCATTGAAACACCTGTTTCCTTTGCCGTCGAACAATTAAAAACGATTGGCGTATGCAAAAAGAAACAGTAACATTTGATAAGCTGCCCGAAGCGGTAGGTTATCTGACCGAACAGGTCATCGAGTTGAAAAAGATGGTAGCGGAACTCCAGCCACAGCCATCTGACAAACATGTGTTGGTAGAAATAGAGGATGCTTGCCGTATCATCCGAAAAGCAAAGCCTACCATCTATACATTGGTACGCAAAGGGCTGCTTCCGGCTTACAAGAAAGGAAAGAAACTCTATTTCTATGAGGACGAACTTCTTGCTTGGATTGAGAACGGAAGGAAAAAGACTTCTGAACAGACTTACGAGGAGATGCTTGCCAATATGCAAAGCGGTGTACGCCATAAACCCAAATCATCGGTACAATTTTAATGGATTGGGCTATGGATACATATTCTATTAATCCGGCATCCATCATTGATGAAGCGATTGATTTAAGCACAAGATTGTCTAGTACAGCATTTCCTATCAGTATATTCCCTGCAAAGATTCAACGTATCATCCGTGAGGTACACGAATGCCATAACTACCCTACTGACTACATCGCCGCAGCCATCCTTACGGCAATAGCGGTCGGCATAGGTAACACGCATCTTGCCCAAATCAAACAAGGCTGGCTGGAAAGCCCCATCCTGTATATGGCATTGATTGGAAGACCGGGAGCTAACAAAAGCCATCCGCTCAGCTTTGCGATGAAACCGTTTCTTGATTATGACTACCGACAGAATCAGGAATTTGAAAAGGCTCTTGCCAAGTACGATGAGCTGATGAGTATGAGCCGCAAGGAACGTGCGGAAAGCGGTGGAGAGCAATTTCCGCAAGAGCCTATCCGCAAACGCTTCTTGGTTTCGGATGTAACGCCCGAAGGATTGAGCCTCATTCATGCGCAAAATAAACGCGGGCTATGCTTGTGGGCCGATGAATTATCCGCTTGGTTCAAGAACTTCAATCGATACAACAACGGTTCGGAAGAACAGTTCTGGCTTTCGGTATTCAGTGCCAAGACCACCATATCCGACCGCAATAATGCCAAGAGTTCCATCTTCATCAAGTGTCCGTATATATCGGTCATTGGTACTATCCAAAAGAAAATCCTGAACGAGTTGGCTAAAGGTGAACGCTCCAGCAACGGGTTTATCGACCGCATCCTGTTTGTGATGCCCAATCTGCAGCAGAAGGCACGATGGAATGACAAAGAATTGCCGGAAGATATAGAACAAGAATGGAATGCCATTATTGACCAACTTATACAATCAGAGTGTAACCTCAATGAACAAGGAGAGATTGACCCGCAAATTCTCTGCTTCTCAGAGGATGCCAAGAAACGGCTTTACGAGTGGCAGCACCATTTCTCAGAGCTGTGCGACCGGGAAACAAATGATACCATCGTAAGTATCTATTGCAAGCTGGAGATATACATCATCCGCTTCTGCCTGATTATCCAACTGGCACGATGGACTTGCGGAGAGTGTGACAAGACGTGTATCGACCTGCTGACCGTGGAGAGAGCCATTAAACTGACGGAGTATTTCAAAGAGTCCGCATTGAGCGTACAGAATATTCTGAATGAAAATGCCCTCAACAGCCAGCAACAGGCGATAGCCAATCTGTTGCCTCCTTCCTTTACTACTGCCCAAGCCATACAGGTAGCCGAGCAAAACGGAATGAAGGAGCGGACATTTCAACGCTTCCTCAATGACAATATCGGGACGTTGTTCCGCAAAGAGAAGCATGGAGAATATTCAAAGATTAACCTGTGACATTTTTGTCGGTTTTGACACTTTCCAAGCGAAAACGACAATAACGACAAAAATGACACATATAAAAAGAAACATACAATGAGTACACATAGATTCATATTAGAACCCTACAAAGGTGTCAGCACCCGGCATACTTGCCCGAACTGCCACCGCAAAAGATGTTTTTCCAAATACATTGATACGGAAAAACGAATCCAGTTCCCTGATTACGTGGGACGTTGCGACCACGAACAAAAATGTGGGTATCACTTTACGCCCCGTGATTATTTTGAACGGAATCCGTCTGAGAAAGAGAAGTTGTCAGAAGATAACTTTCGGAACTATACGTCTATTAAAGAAATTGAGCCGAAAGCCACTTCCCACATTGATTTGGAGATAGTCAATCAGTCGTTGCAACGCTATTCTGAAAACAAACTGTTTCAATTCTTATCGGCTCAATTCGGAGAAGTGGAAACATTGAAGTTGATGAAGAAATACAAAGTAGGTACTTCCAAGCATTGGGACGGTGCAACCGTATTTTGGCAAATGGATTATCAGAACAGAGTACGCACAGGTAAGATAATGCTTTACAATCCGACAACAGGCAAACGGATAAAAGAACCGTACAATCATGTCACATGGGTACACTCCGTACTGCACAAGGACGGTTATAATCTGAAGCAATGCTTCTTCGGTGAACATCTGCTTCCAGAATATAAAAGCCGTCCTGTCGCACTGGTCGAAAGCGAGAAAACGGCAATCATTGCTTCCTACTACCTACCCCAATTCCTATGGATTGCATCTGGAGGAAAGAACGGTTGTTTCAATGCCAACAGTCTGTCCGTTCTTGCAGGAAGAAACGTTGTGTTATTCCCCGATTTGGGAGCGACCGATTATTGGCAGGGCAAAATCAGTCTAATGAAAAGCTATGGAATTAATGTGCAACTGTTCGATTATCTAGAAGCCAAAGCAACCGAAAACGAACGGAAAGAAGGGTACGACATAGCCGATTATCTGTTGAAAGTACGCCCCGATGAAGCCATACTCCAGCAGATGATCAAGAGGAATCCGAACTTGAAAACATTGATAGAGACATTCGATTTGAAGCTCGTCAGTGTACAACGAGGAATCCCTCAACCGAAGGTTTCACCGCCTAAGAAACGAGGAATCAGACTTTGAACAAAGAGAGAGAAATCGAGACTTTTTTACTATAGCAAGTTAATGTCGGTGTATTACATTTCCCGACTAATTGCTCCTCAAAAAGTCTGAGGAGGCGGCTCCCGATGGTCACAAATTATTCACTAAAAGCAATTCAAAAATGGAAAAGAAACATACGATAACTCTCCGACTGTCATACGACCAATTCGCATGGCTCGGTGCGCTTTGCAGACGAAGCAAGCAGACCCAAAGTGCAGTCATCCGCTCACTCATTGAGAACGGAACGGTACGTGAGCGAATCACGAAAGAGCATATCCGCATCATCCGTCAATTGATAGGTGAAAGCACTAACCTCAACCAGCTGGCGAAGCAGGCAAACACCTATGGATTCTTTGCCGTTGCCAAAAGATGTGAGGAGATAGCGCAGCGTATTAACCAACTCATAAAGCAATTTAAAGATGATAGGTAAACAGACAAAAGGGACATCATTTGGCGGCTGTGTCCGCTATGTCCTCAAGGAGGAGAAATCCAAATTGCTGGAAGCTGTCGGAGTAGATGGCACACCCGAACAGATGGCAGAACAATTTGAATTACAGGCATTGCTCAATGATAAGGTAAAGAATATTGTCGGACACACCTCGCTCAACTTCTCCCCTGAAGATGGAGAACGCTTGAAGTCTGATGATGCGTTGATGTTGCAAATCGCCCACGACTATATGAAACTGATGGGCATCGAAAATACGCAATACATCATTGCCCGGCATATCGACCGTGAGCATCCGCATTGTCACATCGTTTTCAATCGGGTGGATAATGACGGTAAGACGATTAGCGATAAGAACGACTTCCGCAGAAATGAAAAGGCTTGTAAGATGTTGACGGCAAAATACCGCTTGCACTTTGCCAATGGTAAAGACCATATCAAGGAGGAACGCTTGCGTCCATACGACCGGGCAAAACACGAGATATACAAAGCGTTGAAAGAGGAGCTGCCCAAAGCTCAAAATTGGGATGAACTGAAAGAAGCTCTTGCTGACCGTGACATTGATATGAAATTCAAAGTCAGCCGGACTACAAGAGAAATACAGGGTGTCAAGTTTGAGTACAACGGTTTTTCTTTCTCCGGCTCAAAAGTCAGTCGTGAATTCAGCTACTTGAATATCGACAACCGATTGGAACAGAATGCTTGCGCATCCTCATTTGAACACCCCAAACAAGGGGTCACGCATAATGATGAAGAGGTGCAGCAAAGCGTTTCCCACTCCGACAATGCTTCAAGTATCGGTCTTGGTCTGTTGAATGGCAGTTCATCATACGATGCCACTGCCGCAGAAGAAGCTGAGTTCAACCGCCTGATGAAAAAGAAAAAGGTTAAGCGCAAGCGAGGCTTTCATTTATAATCCACTTTTATTAATTTTTAAGTTCAATCAATTATGTTACAAAATGATTTGATTCTTGATTTCAATCTCTACTTGTGTGAGAAGTTCGGCTACAGAAACAGTTGTAGCGTGATGCAAAATGCCAATGGCTTTTGTGTGAACATCCGTGAGCGTGACTTGGACTGCTACATCCGTTTCTGGGAGTACAGCAACGGAAGAGGCAACTTCCCCGACTGGAGCATCATCATCGTACGCAGCAATTTCAAGAAGAACCAAGCCGAAAGCCTGAAAGACTTGGCTCGTTTCTTCAAGGAATACATGCCACGCTACGGTTACAGATACCTCTGTACCGAAGGTGATGACTACAAGTATTATCAGACACTCGGCTTGAAACTCATCCATCAAGACCTGTTCGGTCAGGAGAACTATGGATTGGCGATGAAAGATTTGAATGTCTGACATTTGATTTAGGGTTAAGGAGGGGATTTTTCCTCTCCTTTTCTCTTTATATAGCAGATAATTTTATACCTTTGCAAACGGAAAAACAATAAATATATGAACGCAATAGGCATACTTGAACAGCAACAAGCTAATGAAGTTTTAAGATTGGAAATAGCATATTCCAATCTTTATAAAGCGTATATGCTGGGAGATAGAAATAAAATGATAAGTCACTATATTGCTACAGGCTATATAGGCATCCCTAATTTTGCAGAATCGGTACAAAGTCAGACGAAACAGGAAATGCTCTCTAATGGAATTTTGCCTGACATATTACCAACTTCCATTGACAACATCAAAGATGATACATTATTGCGAATGAATGTTGTGGGATGTTTGAAAGCCTTACAAAATGAGATTAATATTCGCAATATATATCGAACCCATTACACATATGCGCAAAATATTCTTTATCAGCCTAATCATATATTTAGGCAAGAAGAAGTCTTATATCAAAACCCATATGGACAACAACTGAAAGTTGCCGATATACTTGCGGTATCTAAATATGCAGTAAGCATTGCGGAAGCTATTGCACTGGATGATGAAAATTTTTCAAAAGCAAATGCAGCAATTACAGCTTTACAAAGTATAGATGCAACACTTAGCAATAAACCGGAAGATAAGCCAGTCAACAAGATGTTGCATTTAGTAACCAGTTTCATTTCTTCTGTTGTAAAATCATCTATCAAGAATGACGAAGCAAAGCGTGGAGTTACAATAACTGCATTAATGGTTGATTTGACTATAGATTTCTTTTGTAAAAAATAAAGCGATGGATAAACCCATGAATCGGATAAAAGAAGTACTTGAAGAAAGAGGTATCAAACAAACTTGGCTGGCCGAGAAACTTGGCAAGAGTTTCTGTATAGTCAATGCGTATGTATGCAACAGACGGCAACCAAGTTTGGAAGTGCTATTTGAAATTGCTGATATATTGAATATTGATGTGAAAGATTTAATAAAAGACAGATGAGTAGTATGAAGAAGCAAGAAGAACAAACTAAAAATATCTGTCTTTTGAAAAAAGATGGATTTACACTTTATTTAGTAAAAGAAGGAGATTCGTTCACTGATATAAAGAATGGAGTCGTTTCCATACTTCCAGAAGAGCTTATTGCCAAACGCAAAAGCGGAGGCAACATCTCGACTGACATAGAAAACTACGCCCACAAATTAAAACGTCAAGAATATGGAAAGAAGCTAAATTACCAAATTGAGAATCTCTTGTTTCTTACAGGTGCAGGTTCTTCCTACCTTTTTGGAGAGAATGACAAGAAAGGCAAACTCATGTGTAATTTATGGGATGATGCTACGGTTTTGCTTGGTGGAAAACAGAATATGGATGCCTTTTGCGAAAAAGTCAGATATACTGACAAAGACGACAAAGACGAATATAGAAAAAACCTAGAAAAAGTCCTTTCATTAGCAGAAAAAGCAAAAGATTATATCACAGAACCGATTTTCAAAACAGATAAAGATGAAGAATGGAATATTACATATACCGTTAGCAAGATAAAGAAGATGATTAAAGATAATTGCAATCTACAAATAACATCTTCCGAATCATCCAGTGTGCATGAAAAATTTCTTAATAAGATTACTAAACGAAAAAGTTCTATTGCAAGGGTAAAGTTATTTACCTTAAACTATGACACCCTATTTGAGCAAGCTGCACGAAAAGGGAATTATACAATAATAGATGGATTCTCTTTTTCCATTCCACGGATATTCAGTGGAAGACATTTTGATTACGATATCGTAATTCGTGATGGTAGCAGAATTAAGAACGAGGACAATTTTGTTCCACGAGTTTTCCACCTATACAAACCACATGGTTCGGTAGATTGGGAAAAACGAGGCAACAACGTTTACCAAAATAAGGCAGAAGAAATTTCTGTAGAAGATTCATTAATGATTTTTCCGCAAGAAAATAAATATGAACACTCTTACGAACAACCATTTTTTGAAATGATGACTCGTTTTCAAGCTGCGTTACGTATGAAAAATACTACATTGGTTGTTATAGGATTTAGCTTTGGTGACAAGCACATATTATCCATGATAAACGAAGCTTTGGAACAAAATCCAAGTTTTCAACTTATCATTATCAATTACAGGGACACAGGTATCATAGAAAGCGACATTTTCTATAAAGAAGCTGGTGAAAGAGGTAATATAATGATTGTCAATGAAACTTTTAAAGAATTTGTTGACGCTTATCCAAACATCAAAATATATGACCAATCCGATGAATATCGTTTAGTGAAAATTGTCAATGAAGGGAACTAATTATAATCCATTTGTAAACGAGCACTTTATTGGTTTTATCAATCAAGTAACTCCACAAGGAGTGAAGGTACATTTCCCTTCCTCCGCTTTGTTACAACCTTTTTTCAAGTATGGTGAACTATATCACGGCGGTTTAGTAGGCAACTATGTAGTAATAGAAGGGCATCAAATGGGATTCTTAGGAAAAATACAAGGAATAGAATTACCTGAAAAAGAGCGTTTGGAACTAAGCGAAAAGTCTTTTGAAACTAATGAAATGCATCCCATAGGATACATTGAAATTCTATTGTCTTTTAGTTTTGAAAATCCAGAAGAAATACAGCGTGGACTTAACACACTACCTCCAATTGGAGCTAAAGTATTTGTTTGCGCTTCTTACTTCATACAAAGTTTCTTTAAACGATTCGGCGTAAAAAAAGAAAATACTGCCCCATGCCTTATGAAGCTTGGTGTATTGACACAAGATAAAACAACTCCTGTGGAAATCTCTTTGGACGCTTTGTTTGGTCGCCATTGTGCTATTGTTGGAACTACTGGAGGAGGCAAGAGTTATACAACAAGTAAACTACTTGAAGGAATTTCAAATGCCAAGGCTAAAGCTATTATCATAGATCCTACTGGAGAATATTCAGGTTTTGATTCTAAAGATTATGTAGAAAGTGCTATTATAAATAAAGATAGCTACTTTCATTATTCCCGTTTATCCGTTGGAGATTGGTTCGCATTGTTCAGACCTGCGGGACAAGTGCAACAGCCCAAATTATTAGATGCGATAAAATCACTTAAATTGGCAAAGTGTTTAGAGGAAAACGAAAAATTACCAGAAGATGGGAAATTTCATCATCCTAAGTTTACAGATAAATTCATAACGTGTGTAGGCGGTATAATTAGAAAAAAATGTCATTATAAAGATGCTTTTAGACATTTTGAAACGAAATATATGGCAGAAATAGAGGAAGATAATTCTGAATTTGATTTAACAAAACTTGTAATCCAATTAAAGGAGGAAGCCGTATATGAAAGTAATGGCAGTAATGTTGAAATGTGGGGAGATGTTGACAAAAGAACAAGTGACAACATCGCTAGTCTAATTATTCGTATATATAGTAAGGTATCAGACAAAGCATTTAAGCAAATATTTGGCATAGGAAAAGAGCCTAAAAAAGATTTGTGTGAAACAATTGAATCTTTTATAAGCAACAAGTCAAAACACATTCTACGTATCGGTTTTGAAGATGTTCCCTATGACTTTCAAACAAGAGAAATATTAGCTAATGCCATAGCTAAATTCTTACTTAACAAAGCAAGAAAAGGAGATTTCAAGACACAACCTATTGTGTTCTTTGCAGATGAAGCGCACCAATTTCTGAACAAAGAAGTTAAAGATGAATATTTTCAATCCATGCGTTTAGATTCTTTTGATTCCATAGCAAAGGAATGTAGAAAATATGGCTTATTCCTTTGCTTGGCAACACAAATGCCAAGAGATATTCCATTGGGAACTTTAAGCCAAATGGGTACTTTTTTAGTTCACCGATTAATAAATCATAAAGACAAAGAAGCGGTAGAAAGTGCTTGTTCTGCTGCAAATAAATCAACATTGGCGTATTTACCAGTATTAGGTGCAGGAGAGGCTATACTTATGGGAGTAGATTTTCCAATGCCCGTAATGCTAAAAGTCGATTTACCACAGACTGAACCTAATTCGCATACGCCACAATTTAAGAGATTGTAAAAAGTAGAAACAAAATTAGCATAAGAACAATATGATTACAGGCGATATAAAACAAAAGGTAGATGATGTATGGCAGACCTTTTGGAACAATGGTTTCACCCAACCATCGGCAATCTTCGAACAGATAACTTATCTGCTTTTTATGAAGATGCTTGACGACAAGCAACGTGAAAAAGAAGCAATAGCCAACCTTACAGGCGATGTTTTACTTGATTCTACCTTCCCCGAAGGTGTATGACACAACCCATCCACCGACAAAGATGTGCCTTACAACGAAATGCGTTGGCACGTGTTCAAGGAAATGGAGCCGACAAAAATGCTGGATCGGGTGCGTAACGATGTGTTTATCTTTTTGCGTTATGTAGGGAAAGAGGGTTCAGCTTATAGAAAAGCAATGAAAGACACTGTTTTCCAAATTACCAATGCTCGGCTATTATCGCGCGTTATTGAATGTATTGAAAAAATCACGTCCGATGGGGCTGACATGATGGGTGATGTGTATGAGTATATGCTCGGCATTATGGCAGCATCGGGTACTAACGGACAATTCCGCACCCCTCGCCATATCATCCGCATGATGGTGGAACTGATGCGACCCACTCTTGTCGATACTATCTGCGACTCGGCTATGGGTTCCGCCGGTTTTATTATGGAAGCAGCCAAATACATCACAGAGCACCAAAGCGATGAATTGCTAAACATTGAGGCAAGAGACCGTTTCAGCAAAGATACATTCCACGGTTCGGATTCGGATGCTTCCATGCTCCGCATCGGTTGCATGAACATGATGCTTCATGATGTGGATGAACCTAATTTGTACTATCGTAACTCGCTATCAGACGAGAACAACGATACAAACCGCTATACCCTTTGTCTTGCCAATCCTCCGTTTGCAGGCAGTCTTGACACTGACGACATAGCACACACGCTGAAAGCGGCTGTCAAGACCAAGAAAACAGAACTGCTATTTCTTGCATTGATGATGCGAATGCTTCAGTCTGGCGGACGATGTGCTTCTATTGTACCGGACACGGTTCTCACAGGTGATACGCAAGCATACAAGACCATACGTTCTGCATTAGTGGATAAACACTGTATGCAAGCTGTCATCACAATGCCTTCTGGTGTGTTCCAACCTTATAGCGGAGTTTCTACCGCTATTATTATCTTTACCAAGACTGGTACAGGCGGCACTGACAAAATCTGGTTCTACGATATGTGTGCTGATGGTTTCTCACTGACGACACAGCGCACCCCACAACCTGAACAAAACGATATTCCCGACATCATCTCACGTTTCCATAACCTCGAAGCGGAAACCAACCGTAGCCGCAAAGAACAATCATTCTTTGTATCGGCTGATGAAATCCGAGAGAATGGTTACGACCTCAGCTATAAGCGTTATCACGAAGTGGAACGCGAAGCGGTGATATATGATGCGCCGGAGGTTATCGTGGCTCGTATGGAGGAAAGACAAAAAGCGATTGATAAAGCTTTTGATGAGTTTAAGAAATTGCTAAATGCGTGAGGGTATGAAGGTAGATAAGACGAAGTGGGAGAATGCTTTAATAAAAGATTCTATCAAAACTCTAAAAGTCAAAGATGCAGTTCAAAAGAAAGACTATCTTTTAACTGGGAAATATCCTATTATTTCTCAGGAAAAAGATTTCATATCTGGATATTGTAACACAGAAGATAATCTGAACGAAGTTTTGGAAGAGATCATTATCTTCGGAGACCATACTCGTATTGTCAAATATGTAGATTTTGATTTTTGTGTAGGTGCAGATGGGTTAAAGTATTACGACCTAATAATAAATTATCCGCTAAATACCTAATTATTTTATAAAATGGTCAAATATACCAAGTAACGGCTATTCAAGACATTTCAAGTTCTTAAAGGAGATTGAAATAAAATATTCTAAAGACAAATCTATTCAACAAACTATTGCCTCCGAATTAGACGCCATTCAAACAATGATTGACAGCTATAAAGCGCAATTAGCCGACTTGGATACACTCGCACAATCTATATTCCTTGATATGTTTGGAGACCCTGTGACTAATCAGAAAGGATGGGAATTGCATAGTATTGCTTCTTTTGGTAAAATAGTTACGGGGAATACTCCTTCTAAATCAATCGAGAAATATTACAACTCAGATTATATTGAATGGATTAAAACTGATAACATCCAAAGCAATGCCCTATATCCTACAATTGCTTCTGAATATTTATCAAAAGAAGGAAGTTTGAAGGGACGTATTGTGGAAAAAAAATAGTATTTTAGTATGCTGCATAGCTGGAAGTCTAAGTTCTATTGGCAAATGTTGTATTACCAATCATAAAGTTGCGTTTAACCAACAAATCAATGCAATTGAATGCAATCCCCAGCATAATTATTTGTTTTCATATTGGTTGATTAAATGCGCTCAGAATATATTTATGGAAACGGCGTCTACTGGTATGAAACATATTTTAAGTAAGTCAGTAATGTCGTCAATCAAATTACCAGTACCAGCCCCATCTTTGCAGCAACAATTCGCCAATCGAGTTGAAGCCATCGAAAAGCAAAAAGAACTTATCAAATCGCAGCTTGCAGATGCAGAAATCCTAATGGCTGAGCGGATGCAATATTATTTCTCTTAAAAACAACAGCGCAATGAAAGAGATAGACAAGAAACTGATAGACACCATCCACCGATATACCACTTTGGGCATAGAGCAACAGGTAGATTACGACAAATTCTACCTCTATTCGCTTATCACGCACTCTACCGCTATCGAAGGTTCGACCGTTACCGAGGTGGAAAACCAACTGCTATTTGACGAAGGGATTGCTGCCAAAGGAAGAAGCCTCACAGAGCAGATGATGAATGTGGATTTGAAAAACGCATACCTCTATGGCTTTGAATGGGCGAAAACCGGACAGCCATACACTGTTGAGTTTTTATGCGAATTGTCAGCCAAAGTCATGCGCCGTACAGGTTCGGAATACTCCACTATGGGCGGCAGTTTCGATTCCTCAAAAGGAGAATTGCGACGGTGCAATGTAAGTGCCGGAATAGGAGGCAGAAGTTATCTGGCATTTCAAAAAGTACCTAAAGCAACAGCAGACTTTTGCGATTGGTTAAACGGAGAACTGGCATCTGTGGACAGAAACGATATGGCAGCATGTTATAGGTTGAGTTTTGAAGCGCACTTCCGTCTTGTCACCATTCATCCGTGGGTGGACGGCAACGGGCGTACTACCCGATTGCTGATGAACATCGTACAACGGCAGTTAGGTCTTATCCCGTCTATTGTTACCAAAGATGCTAAAGGCGAATACATTCAGGCTTTGATTGACAGTCGTGAGCAGGAGGATAGTACCATTGTTCAAGATATAATGCTTACGCAACATACTATCAATCTTGAAAATCGGATTTTACAGTATCAGCAAAGCATGAATGATACTGTAAAAACAAAAAGTGATACTGTAAATGATACTGCAACGCCTAAAGACACCACAGCCCGGCTTATTACAGCCATTAAAGAACACCCTGAATATACATACGATGAGTATGCCAAACTCCTGAATATCGGTCGTGCCACTGTTGCTCGACATATCAAGAAGTTAAATGGAACGGTCATTCAGCGTATCGGTTCAGATAAAGATGGCTATTGGGAATTTATAAAATGCTGAATTTCACTCATAAATGCAACTTATCGGTTAGACCATTTGTTATGGTCACAAAATTAGCGGAAAAATATTCAAGAGGAGTTAGAAAGCCGAGCTTTTTTCTTGGTCTATTGTTCAA
>ERZ1026860.144-NODE-144-length-55700-cov-13.074508_pt1 | contig 55700 bp, 54 predicted proteins | sample MGYA00380160_ERZ1026860 | MGnify/ENA primary metagenome ERZ1026860 (study PRJEB33269, sample SAMEA4719796) | human gut metagenome | biome: human-associated habitat; feature: organic feature; material: feces | place: Cameroon | collected 2013-10 ... | reverse complement strand
ACCCACTTATGAGCAAGCTCATGTGGGCTTAGACCTTTTGACCCTGGTATCATATTATATCAATTATATCACAGGAATTCATACTTTCCAGTTCTTTATGATCTTATATCCGCCGATTAACAGCGTAGGAAGCAGATAGAAGAGGATAAAGCCATAGGAGAGGAGGGAATAGCCTTTCTCGATCAGGGTAACAACACCGATCCTTGATAAGATCAGGGCAGCGATCAGGGTAATGACAGTGATGATTCCGCGCTTCCTGTCAGAAAGCTTCTCTGATCCCTTTTCAACCAGTGCTACATCGAAACGGTCAATGATCATATGGATACAGCCTGTTGCGGTTTCCACAAGAGTCCAGCCCATAACAATACTGAACAGAGTGATCAGGACAGGACCGCCGTTGATGGCAAGGATCATTTCCATCCAGGGGGTTGTTACGTCAGCACCGACAATGGAGGGATCTCCATAGAAGCACATCATTGCGAAGTAAGACAGGAACCACGGGATTACCATCAGAAGACCTGCGATGATACCGGAAATGAAGGTTTCCTTTCTTTTGGTCTGTCTGGTCAGGGAGAACATACCCATGGGAATGGCATTGATGTTATAGGCAACATATAGGATGCCGGTGCCGATACAGAGAGGAACCGTTACGGAACCATCATAGGAGCTGGTATCCATGGTGCTGAAAACATGGGAAATGTTACTGCCCTTGTTTATCAGAACAAGAACTGTGAACAGGATATAGCCACCATAGAGAAGGATCGTACCGATAGACTCAAATTTCTCGATTACCTTGGAGCCTTTGAAATTCAGAAGACCACAGATCAGGACGATCACAACAGAGCCAAGGATATTAGGCAGTCCGGCCTGCTCAAAGATACTGCCGGTAGCGGCGGCCATTACGGCGATCAACAGGATAGCGATCAGAACGGTCAGTATATCCATGACGGGCCATAAGGGACCGATCACCTTTTTGATATAGTTTTTGTAATCATAAACCTTATAGATACGGCAGATCTCAAAGGTAAGGAAAGCAAACAGGGCAAAACCGATACCGATCGTCAGACCGGAGATCCAGCCAAAGGCACCGAATTTGGCACCGTAGGAATAAATTTCACGTCCTGTAGCATAGCCGCCGCCGATCAGAACGGACTGAAGAAGAACACCGGGCAGAATATATTTTGCATAGGTGCCTTCATAGAAGTGCTTGAAGTTTTTCATGATAGTGTTCGCTCACTTTCTTTTGTTATTTATAAAATGAATTATAGAGGATACCAGGGAAACTTGCCAATAGAAATATCACATATTATAATAAGTAAAACTTATTTAGACTCTGGCAGTATAAAAAGGGGAAATTATGAATCTGAAACAGATGGAATATTTTGTGGCGGCAGCAGAGCAGCTTAATTTTACCAGGGCAGCCAGACAGTGCTTTATTTCACAGACAGCCATGACACTGCAGATACAGTCATTGGAAGAAAAGGTGGGAGTACCTTTATTTGTCAGGGATAAGCACCATGTGGAGCTGACAGCAGCAGGAAAGGTTTATCTGAAGGAAGCCAGGGCTATCCTGATCAGAGCAGAGGAAGCTGCCAAGCTGGCAAGGACAGCAGCAGAGGGAGTATACGGGGAGCTTACCATAGGCTTTATCCGTGGCTATGAGCAGAGCCGGTTCTCAGAGACGCTCCGGAGCTTCCGGGAAGCCTATCCGCATATTTCTATTCATCTTGTCCGGGAAAATATGACAACCCTATACAAGCTGTTGGAGGACGGTACCTGCGATGTGGTGTTTAATCTCTCCCAGTTCACCCAGAGCTTTGAAGATCTGGAGCATCGTTTCCTGAAAAGGTATCCCATGATGGCAGTTCTGTATCCAGGACATATCCTTTCAGGAGAGAATCATCTGCAGTACAGGGATCTTGCCAGGGAGGATTTTATCATCATGCAGCCAAAAGGGCGGTCCAATGACGAAGCGGAGGAGGTTTTGATCTGCTATAACAGAGGCGGGTTTATTCCTAATATAATACTCCGTGAGCAGGAGGTGCAGACAGTACTTCTTGAGGTGTCGGCAGGGTTTGGAATAGCAATCCTGCCGGAATATGCTGTCCGTTATTACAGAAATGCCAGGAATCTGGTGATCGTACCACTTGTGCGGGAGGATGGCAGCGCAGAGCAGCTGGATCTGGAGATTGGCTGGAAGCGTGAAAATAAAAATCCGGCGATCGAAAAGCTGCTTGCGTGGATGAAAACTCACGAATATACAGAATAATGTCATATCAGAATTATTTTTTCAGGCAAACGTGAAAAAAGATCAACAGAAATATTACAAAAAACAGGTTGCAAAAAACGCAATACCGTATTAGAATAAAAAACGCAAAGAATCTTAACATGAAATTAACATATGTGGAGAACCATCGGAATGGAATATACAAGAGAAGCAGTCATTGACAGACTGCTGAGGAGCTATAGCTCCTGCTATAATATTCATCTGATCGAAGATGACCAGGTACCAATCACAGCACGCTGTGATTTTTTTGAGCACTCAGGGAAATATGTGATATCAAAAAAGGCAGAACTTTGGTCTGCTGATAATGAAGAATTCCTATATCTTGTCAATATTCCCCATCTGACAATGGAGCTTTATCAGAAATGGAGAGATTATATCCATGAAGATGGCATGAACCGCATTCATGTCGGACCGGGACACATGGCCTCTTACATCACCCCGGTTTTTATCTGTGATACCTGTGAGGAAGAGGCAAGAAAGGCATTGAAGAAGTGCCGCATTTACAAAAGTTTTCATTTTTCGCTGCATGGCTGGGCAGATCATCATACCGCACTGATAGAGCTGTCAACAGGACAGATTGACGCAAATGCAGGCGGCAGACAGACAGCGAAAATTTTGAAAAAAGTACTATATTCAAAAAAATCGAAGGGAGATAGGTAATATGAATTCATTAGTACTTCTGATCATCTGCGTTGCCATCCTCGGACTGGGATATGTCTTTTATGGTGGCTGGCTGTGCAAACAGTGGGGCGTAGGTGATGGAAACAATGAGACACCGGCTCATACCATGGAAGATGGTGTTGACTATGTGCCGGCAAAAGCACCGGTTCTGATGGGACATCACTTTTCATCTATTGCAGGTGCCGGCCCTATCACAGGACCAATTGGTGCAGCTATGTTTGGATGGCTGCCTGTAACACTCTGGATTCTTATAGGAGGTATTTTCTTTGGTGGTGTACATGACTTTGGTGCACTTTTCGCATCTGTCCGCAACAAAGGCATGTCTATCGGAGAGATTATTTCCACAAATATGAGCAAGCGTGCAAAGAGGCTGTTCATCATCTTCTCTTATCTGACGCTGATCCTTGTTGTAGCTGCTTTCGCATCTATTGTAGCATCTACATTCGGAGCAACCTTTGATGAGAGCGGAGCAGTAGATATGGTTAAGTCTGAAACACCTGCATCTGTAGCCATGATTTCTTTACTGTTCATCGTTATTGCCATTGTATTTGGCTTCTGTGTATACCGCAGAAATATGCCTATGGGTATTGCATCCGTAGTTGGCGTACTTGCTATCGTTGGTATTATGGCGGTCGGTATGAACTTCCATCCCATCTATCTGTCTACAAAGACATGGATGTGGATCGTTGGTCTTTACATTGCAATCGCTTCTGTAACACCGGTATGGATCCTGCTTCAGCCCCGTGACTACTTAAGCTCATTCCTGCTTTATGCAATGCTTGCAGTAGCAATCTTTGCTGTTGTTGTGGGACATCCTACCTTTGATGCAAGCTTCCCGGCATTTGGCGGATTTACAGTAGACAATGGAAATGGTACGCAGTACTTATTCCCTGTACTGTTTACAACAGTTGCCTGCGGTGCAATCTCCGGTTTCCATTCACTGGTTTCTTCAGGAACAACATCCAAGCAGCTGGATAAGGAAAAGGATGCCAAACCCATTGCTTACGGTGGTATGCTTCTTGAGTGCGTGCTTGCAGTCCTGACTCTTTGTGCAATCGGATATGCATACAAGTGGAATGCAGCTAACCCGGACAACGCTCTGGTTGGTGCAACAGCAATCTTCGGTGGCGGTATCGCTCATATGGTAGATGATGTAATTCCAGGAAGCTATGCAATCCTGAATTCCTTACTGGTATTAACCTATTCTGCATTCTGTCTGACATCACTGGATACAGCAACACGTCTTGCACGTTTCATGTTCCAGGAGTTCTGGCTTGAGCCCGGTCAGACAACAAAGGATGTAAAGGAAGGCTGGAAGAAGGTAATGGTTAACCCTTACTTCGCAACGATCCTTACTGTAGTTCTTGGTATTCTTCTTGGTATGACAGGCTATGCAAAGATCTGGGGTCTGTTTGGTGCTGCTAACCAGCTCCTTGCAGGTATCGGACTTCTTGCAGTTGCAACATGGCTTGGTAATGCAGGAAAGAACAATAAGATGTTCCTGATCCCTATGGCATTCATGATCGTAGTAACGATCTGCTCACTGGCTCTGACTGTAAAGAACCAGATCGGTATCATTGCAGCAGGCGGTGCTGACTGGGGTCCTTATGCACAGACAATTCTTGGTATCCTGCTGATCGTACTGGCTGTAGTCCTTGTTATTGAGGGTGTACAGACGCTGAAGAATCAGAAGGCAAAGAAAGCCGCATAAGAAAACTGAATTTAGCTGATATCAGAGGGCAGGACAGCCGGCAGGCTGTTCTGTCCTTTTTTACCCGGTCCTTTTACAATGGTGAAAATATGTATGAAGTGGCAATTACATATTGAAAAAATGCAGGGAACATATTTATAATAGGAATATCTACCTGCAAAGCAGGGAATGAGCGAAAGAGGAGAGAGCGCGGAAATGAAATTACTTGAGGAACGTATCCGTAGGGATGGAACAGTAAAGGCAGGCAATGTATTAAAGGTAGATTCTTTTCTGAATCACCAGATGGACATTGACCTGTTTAATGAAATGGGAAAAGAGTGGGCACGTTTGTTTGCAGACCGTCCGGTCACAAAGATCCTGACAGTGGAGGCATCCGGTATCGGTATTGCCTGTGTGGCTGCCCAGCATTTTCATGTACCGGTGGTATTTGCCAAGAAAACACAGTCTCTGAATATTGACGGAGAGGTGTATACCACAAAGATAGAGTCATTTACTCATAAGAGAGTATATGATGTGATCGTTTCCAAAAAATTTCTGAGCCCGGAGGATCATGTCCTCATTATTGATGATTTTCTTGCTAACGGCTGTGCACTGGAGGGGCTGATCGAGATCGTACAGAAGGCAGGTGCCACAGTAGAAGGAATCGGTATTGCTGTAGAGAAAGGCTTCCAGAAGGGCGGAGACCTGATCCGAAGCAAAGGTGTCAGACTGGAGTCACTGGCAATCGTAGAGAGTATGGATGCAGAGACAGGTGAGATTACCTTTCGCTAAAATATAACAAATTTTGAACCTTCTCTTGACAAGGGCAGTTACAGATGATTATACTGACTATTGTTGAGAAAAGACGGACAATGGGGTTGTATGGAAAGTCATACTGCCCTTTTTACGTCAGGTATGCAAACACCCTAAGAGGGAAAACAGGAGGAGAATTATGAAAAAGAAAGTCGTAAGTTTACTTACAGCTATGGCTTTGACAGTTGTTGCACTGACTGGATGTGGTTCTGCCGCAGCAGATACAACTGACACAGCAGCAGAAGGCACAGAGGAGACGGCTGACGCTGAAGCAGCAGACACAGAGACAGCTGATGCAGACACAGAGGCAGCTGAGGGCGCAGATATGTCCAGCGTAAAGGCAGGTTTTATTTTCCTGCATGATGAAAACTCTACCTATGATCTTAACTTCTTAAACGCAGCAAAGGCAGCTTGTGAAAAGCTTGGCGTTGAATGTGTAACAAAGACAAACATCCCGGAAGGACAGGAGTGCTACGAAGCAGCATGTGAACTGGCAGATGCCGGATGCAATTTCATTTTTGCAGACAGCTTTGGACATGAGGATTATATCATTGAAGCAGCTAAGGAATATCCTGATATCCAGTTCAGCCATGCAACAGGAACCAAGGCACATACAGAGAATCTTTCCAATTATCATAATGCATTTGCATCCATTTATGATGGACGTTATCTTGCAGGTATTGCTGCAGGTATGAAGCTGAATGAGATGATCGACAATGGTGATATCACAGCAGACCAGGCTAAGATCGGTTATGTTGGGGCATATACTTATGCAGAAGTTATCTCCGGTTATACATCTTTCTTCCTTGGCGCACGTTCTGTATGCCCTACAGCAACCATGGAAGTAACCTTTACAGGTTCCTGGTATGATGAGACAGCAGAGAAGGAAGGCGCTAACAAGCTGATCGAGGACGGATGCGTACTGATCAGCCAGCATGCAGACTCCATGGGAGCTCCTACAGCATGTGAAACAGCTGGTGTACCTGATGTTTCCTACAATGGAAGCACAGCAAGTGCATGTCCTAACACATTCCTTGTGTCCTCCAGAGTAAACTGGGAGCCTTACTTCGAATATGCTATGACCTGTGTTGCCAATGGAACTGCTATTGACACTGACTGGTGTGGAAATCTTGAGACCGGTTCCGTAGAGCTGTCTGAGCTTGGAAGCTGTGCAGCAGAAGGCACTCAGGAAGCTATTGATGCAGCTAAGGCAGATATCATTGCAGGTAATTTACATGTATTTGATATCTCTACATTTACTGTAGAGGGCAAGACACTGGACAGCTATGAAGCAGATGTTGATACAGATGCTGATTATACACCTGATCATGAAGTAGTAGTTGATGGATATTTCCATGAATCTGGAGAAGGATTCCGTTCAGCACCTTACTTCAATGTTCAGATCGATGGAATCACCCTTCTGGATACAGCATTCTAATAGGGCCATTTGATTGACTTTTGAATGATTCAGAGGGCGGCGCAGCGATTTTCGCCGTGCCGCCCTTTTTCTATTGTCATACAGTGTGTGATAATAGAAAAAGGGCGGAAAATGACGCAAAAGACTCGAAAGGGGATAGAAGATGGAAACCAAAACAGCCGCAGTGTCAATGAAAAATATTACCAAGACATTTGGCCCGGTAATAGCCAATGATAAGGTGAACCTGGATATTTACAAGGGAGAGATCTTATCATTACTTGGAGAGAATGGAAGTGGAAAGACAACTCTGATGAATATGCTTTCTGGAATTTACTTTCCGGATGAGGGACAGATATTTATCAATGGAAGGGAAGTAGTGATCAAATCCCCGAAGGATGCGCTGAAGCTTGGAATTGGTATGGTACATCAGCATTTTAAGCTGATCGATGTGCTGTCGGCGACAGAAAATATCATTCTCGGACTGCCCGGCAAGCTGAATATCAAGGAAGCTTCCAAAAAAATTGAAGATATCTGTAATAAATATGGATTTGAGGTAGATCCGGGTCAGAAGATCTATGATATGTCTGTTTCCCAGAAGCAGACAGTAGAGATTGTCAAGGTACTTTATCGTGGGGCAGATATCCTGATCCTGGATGAGCCGACTGCGGTTCTGACTCCACAGGAAACAGAGAAGCTGTTCCATGTTCTTCGTAAGATGAGGGATGACGGTAAGGCGATCGTTATTATCACCCATAAGATGCATGAGGTGGAATCCCTTTCTGACAGAGTGGCAGTATTGCGGAATGGACAGTATATAGGCAGTATGATGACCAAAGATACCAATGTGACAGAAATGACCAATATGATGGTTGGACATGCAGTTACTCTGAATATCGAAAGACCGGATCCGGTAGATCCCAGGCCGCGTATAGAAGTGGAAGGTCTTACCATACGGAATGAGGATGGGATACTGAAGCTGAAGGATGTTTCCTTCACTGCAAACAGTGGAGAGATCCTTGGTATTGCAGGTATTTCCGGCTGTGGACAGAAGGAACTGCTGGAAGCGATCGCGGGTCTTCAGGTAACAGAGTCTGGCAGGATCAGTTATGTGGAGGAAGACGGCACGAAGGAAGAGCTGATCGGTATGGATCCGAGGAAGATCGCAGAAAAGGGAGTATCGCTTTCCTTTGTACCGGAAGACCGCCTTGGTATGGGACTTGTTGGAAATATGGATCTGACAGATAATATGATGCTCCGTTCCTTCAGAAGGGGACACAGTCCGTTTACCAACAGGAAATCACCGAGGAAGCTGGCAGAGGATGTAGTAGAAAGTCTGGAGGTAGTAACACCGGGTATTACAACTCCAGTCAGAAGGCTTTCAGGCGGAAATGTACAGAAGGTACTGGTTGGACGTGAAATTGCATCAGCACCGACGGTACTCCTTACTGCTTATGCTGTGAGAGGGCTTGATATTAACTCTTCCTATACGATCTATGATCTGATCAATGAGCAGAAAAAGAAAGGCGTAGCCGTTATTTTTGTTGGAGAGGATCTGGATGTACTCCTTGAGCTTTCAGATAAGATCCTTGTGCTTTGCGGCGGTGAAGTGAGTGGCATTGTAGATGCCAGAAATACAGATAAAAATGAGGTCGGTATGCTGATGACCAGAGTAGGAGGCAGGAAAGATCATGAATGAAAAAAAGAAAGAACCGCTTTTTCATATAGTGAAAAGAAGTGCGCTTCCCTGGTACCGGGCACTTCTGATCCGTATCGCAGCTATTATACTGGCACTGATCCTGTGTGCCGTTATTACAACGATAACGACAGGGATTAATCCGATCCAGGTATATGAATCTATTTTTGCAGGCGCATTTGGCAGTGCAAGAAAAACATGGGTTACGCTGCAGAATATTTCCATCCTGCTTCTGATCTCGCTGGCACTGACACCGGCATTTAAAATGAAGTTCTGGAACATCGGAGGAGAAGGTCAGGTACTTATCGGTGGTCTTGCTGCAGCGGCATGCATGATCTGTCTGGATGATAAAATGCCTGGTGGACTTGTGATTTTATGTATGGTGCTCGCCAGTATCGCGGCCGGTGCTGTGTGGGGATTGATCCCGGCCTTCTTTAAGGCTAAGTGGAATACCAATGAAACACTTTCCACGCTGATGATGAATTATATTGCCACACAGCTTGTTGCCTTCTTTACGATTGTATGGGAGGTTCCCAAGGGCTCTGGAAAGATCGGTATTATCAATCAGGATACCAATCTCGGATGGCTGCCTCAGGCATTTGGCTCCAAATATCTGCTGAGTATCATTGTAGCAGTTCTTGTTACTTTGTTTATGTATGTTTACCTGAATTTCAGTAAACAGGGATATGAGATCGCAGTTGTCGGTGAAAGTGAAAATACAGCGAAATACGTAGGAATCAAGGTAGAAAAGGTTATTATCCGTACCATGCTGTTATCTGGTGCGATCTGTGGACTGGTAGGACTGCTTTTAGTCGGAGGGATCAATCATACCGTAACAACAACGATCGCAGGCGGACAGGGCTTTACCGGTGTTCTGGTATCCTGGATGTCCAAATTTAATCCTCTTACCATGGTATTTTCCAGTTTCCTGATTATTTTTATGGACAGAGGAGCCAGTGAGATCTCTACAAACTTCGGACTGAATCATTCCTATGCGGATATTCTGACCGGTATCATTCTGTTCTTTATTATCGGATGTGAATTCTTTATCACTTACAGACTGCAGTTCCGTAAGAAAGCAGAAAAGGAGGAACAGTAATCATGTGGAATTTTTTACTTGCCTTTATACCAAGAGCAATCGTCCAGGGAATCCCACTTCTCTATGGAAGTACCGGAGAGATTATCACAGAAAAATCAGGTAACCTGAATCTGGGTATTCCAGGAGTTATGTATGTGGGTGCGATCAGTGGTGTTATTGGATCCTTCTTTTATGAAAGATCTGCAGGAAGTGCAGCAGCCATGAATCCGGCGCTGGCAATCCTGATTCCCATGCTTTGCTGTCTGCTGGGTTCTATGCTGATGGGACTGTTATACTGCTTCCTGACAGTAACCTTACGGGCCAATCAGAATGTGACCGGTCTTGCCATGACAACCTTTGGTGTTGGTTTCGGAAACTTCTTTGGCGGTTCCCTGATCAAGCTGGTAGCCAGTGATGTTCCGTCTATCGCCCTTTCTGCCACCAGCAGCTATTTCAGCAAGTCACTTCCTTTTGCAGGAAAGCTTGGATGGTTTGGAAAGCTGTTTTTATCCTATGGATTTCTGGCATACCTGGCAGTGATCATTGCAGTGGTTGCTTCCTATATGCTGAACCATACCCGTGTGGGTCTGCATCTGAGAGCAGTAGGAGAGGGACCTAATACCGCAGATGCGGCAGGAATCAGTGTAACAAGATATAAATATATATCAACCATAGCAGGCTGTATGATCGCTGGACTTGGCGGATTATATTATGTTATGGATTATGCCTGCGGCGTCTGGTCAAACGATGCCTTTGGTGACAGAGGATGGCTTGCCATTGCTCTTGTTATATTCACCATCTGGCGTCCTAATGTGAGCATATTTGCTTCCTTCCTGTTTGGTGGCCTTTATATCCTGTATCTTTATATTCCGACAGGAATGGATCATATGGAATATCAGGAATTATATAAGATGATCCCTTATGTGGTAACTCTTGTGGTACTGGTGGTAACAAGCATCAGAAGCAAGAGAGAAAGTCAGCCGCCGGCAAGTCTTGGACTGGCTTATTTCAGAGAAGAAAGATAATCAAATAAAACAGGAAAGGAAAAAAGGATGAATGAAATAAAAAAGCCTAAGAAACCATTGATTTTTTATTACACGCTTGTACTGGTAATCATAATTCTGATCAATTCCCTTCTGGTTCCCTGGATGGCAAAAATGCAGATCAAGGAAGTAGATTACGGTACTTTCATGACCATGACCGATAATAAAGAGATCGGAAAGGTAGAGATCCAGAGTAACCAGATCCTGTTTACCAATAAGGATGAATCAGTTATTTACAAAACCGGAGTGATCGAAGATCCGGGACTGGTGGAAAGACTGCACGATTCAGGAGCAGAATTTGCCAGTGAGATCGTAGAACAGACATCACCGTTACTTTCATTCCTGCTGACATGGATCCTGCCGCTTGTGATTTTCTTTGTTATAGGTGAATTCCTGAGCAGGAAGATGATGGACAAGGCAGGAGGCGGAGCCGGTTCCATGATGTTTGGCATGGGTAAGTCCAACGCGAAGGTCTATGTACAGTCCTCAGAAGGAATTAAGTTCCATGATGTGGCAGGAGAGGATGAAGCCAAGGAAAATCTGACAGAGATCGTAGAATATCTTCATAATCCTGAGAAATATAAGGAGATCGGAGCCTCCATGCCAAAGGGCATCCTGCTTGTAGGCCCTCCCGGAACCGGTAAGACTATGCTTGCCAAGGCAGTAGCAGGAGAAGCAAGCGTTCCATTTTTCTCTATTTCCGGTTCTGAGTTTGTTGAGATGTTTGTCGGTATGGGAGCAGCCAAGGTAAGGGATCTGTTTAATCAGGCTAAGGAAAAGGCGCCCTGTATCGTGTTTATTGATGAGATTGATGCCATTGGCAAGAAGCGTGATGGAAGTATGGGCGGTAATGATGAAAGAGAGCAGACCCTGAATCAGCTTCTGACAGAGATGGATGGTTTTGAAGGAAATAACGGTGTCATCATCCTGGCAGCAACCAACAGACCGGAATCTCTTGATCCGGCGCTGACAAGACCGGGACGTTTTGACAGACGTGTACCCGTTGAACTTCCTGATCTTAAGGGCAGGGAAGAGATCCTGAAGGTACATGCAAAGAAGATCCGCATTGCGGAGGACATTGACTTTAACAAGGTGGCAAGGATGGCATCCGGAGCTTCTGGAGCAGAGCTTGCCAATATCGTAAATGAAGCGGCACTCCGTGCCATCAGGGATAACAGAAAGTATGCAACCCAGTCAGACCTTGAGGAAAGCATAGAGGTTGTTATCGCCGGTTACCAGAAGAAGAATGCGATCCTGACAGACAAGGAAAAATGGACAGTAGCCTACCATGAGATCGGACATGCCATGATTGCAGCCCTGCAGACCCATTCCGCACCGGTACAGAAGATCACGATCATCCCAAGAACCTCCGGAGCCCTTGGCTATACCATGCAGGTAGAAGAGGGCAATCATTATCTGATGACAAAGGAAGAGCTGGAGAATAAGATCGCTACGCTGACTGGTGGACGTGCGGCAGAGGAAGTAGTTTATAACAGTATATCCACAGGCGCTTCCAATGATATTGAGCAGGCAACCAAGCTGGCAAGAGGCATGGTTACCCGTTATGGTATGACAGATGACTTTGATATGGTTGCACTGGAGACAGTAACGAACCAGTATCTGGGCGGAGATGCTTCCCTTGCCTGCTCACCACAGACACAGGCTCTGATCGATGAAAAGGTGGTAAGCCTTGTGAAGACACAGCATGAAAAGGCAATCTCACTGCTGAAGAATAACAGGGAAAAACTGGATGAGCTTGCAAAATTCCTTTATGAAAAGGAAACAATCACAGGAGAGGAATTTATGGAGATCCTGAATAAGGAGCAGCAGTGATATGCAGAGGGTACTGCGTTTTGAAGAGGCCTATAAGGCAGAAAAGATCATAGACAATATGGCGCTGCAGAAGGGTGTGCTGAAGGATTATCTGGAAAAGCGCAGAACAGCCGCCTTTGAATCCTATGTGAATTTTAATCTGTGCAGCTTTGATTTTTATGATGTAGACAGTACTCTGGTAGATACCGCCAGAGTACTTCTGTATCTTGACAGGGAGGATCTGATCATTTTCTGTGAGGATGAAAGAACCTGCCAGAGCATGAAAAAACTTCTGCCAGAGCAGGAATCAGACAAGGAAATGGCGCTTCGTGGATTTTTCACAGCACTTCTGGAAAACGATATGGATTTTATCGACAGCTGGGAGGATTCCATTACCGAGGCTGAGGATCAGGCTCTTGCAGGGGATACAAAGGACTATCTTGGAAAGATCATAGAGTACAGGAAGGAGCTCCTCCGGCTGAAGCGGTATTATACGCAGCTGCAGGTGATCTTTGACGGACTTCTGGACAATGAAAACGGACTTCTTTCAGGAGAAGCCCTGCGGCATCTGGGCATCATAGACAGTCGTATTGACCGCTGCTACAGAGGTGTTCTGAACCTCAGGGATTATGTGACACAGATGAGAGAAGCCTATCAGTCTCAGATCGATATTGAACAGAATTCCCTGATGAAATTTTTTACCCTGATCACGGCAATCTTCCTGCCGCTTACCCTGATGGTAGGCTGGTATGGCATGAATTTCAGAAATATGCCGGAGCTTGCCAGCAGATATGGATATCCGGTATTTATCGTGGTCAGTATATTGGTCAGTATCTTCCTGATCCGGTATTTTAAAAAGAAGAAATGGCTGTAAGGTGACATCATCTTACAGCCATATTGCGTTAAGTCATATTTGTTTCAGCCTGTGCCATTCTTACTTCACATCGTTTTTGCTTTCCTTACCAGCAGCATAGGTAAGGGCGTTCTCCAAAGTGGTTTCAGCAATTGCTTCCATGGCCTCTCTTGTAAAAAAGCCCTGATGGGAGGTGATCATAACGTTCGGGAAGGAGAGCAGCCTGGCCGTGGTAGAGTGTTCCAGAATCTCATCGGAGCGGTCTTCAAAGACATTTTTGGTTTCTTCCTCATATACATCCAGTCCAACACCGGCAAACTTATGCATACGGATTCCTTCGATCAGATCGTCCGTTTTGACGAGGGCACCTCTTGAGGTATTGACAAGGATCACACCATCCATCATCTTTTTGATCGTTTCGATATTGATAAGATGATAGGTGTCATCCGTCAGAGGGCAGTGGAGGGAGATCAGATTGCTCCCTGAGAGCACCTCATCCAGTGAAACATATGTTACAAAATCCTTTAAGTCCGGATTCTGATACATGTCATAGGCAAGAACCTTCATGCCAAAACCATTGCAGATCCGGCACATGGCAGCACCAATTTTTCCGGTACCGATGATACCGGCGGTTTTTCCGTGGAAGTTAAAGCCCATCAGACCGGCAAGACTGAAATCATTTTCCCGTACCTTGTTATAGGCTTTGTAGAGTCTTCTGTTGCAGGCAAGAGCCAGTGCCATGGCATGCTCGGCAACAGCCTCCGGGGAGTAATTGGGTACACGCATGATACGGATGCCAAGCTCCGCAGCCTTCGCAGAATCTACATTATTAAATCCGGCGCAGCGCATCAGTACAAGTGAAACACCCTTGCTGTGCAGGATCTCAAGAGTCTGTTCACCTACGTTTGAGCTGACAAAAGCGCATACAGCATCGAAACCCTCTGCAAGGGAAGCAGTACGTGGATCGAGATCATATTTGATATATTCAATTTCAATTTCCGGGAACCTGGAAAGAGCAGCATCAAAGGACTCTTTATCATAGCTTTTGGTATCATAAAATAAAATTTTCATGGTAAAACCTCCTTCTATCATTGTTACCATTTTGAAACGGTTCATACGCCTGTTATCTTGCTTTCATGATCATTATTATAGCATGTGTTAAAAAATTAACAATATGTTTTAGAAAAATTTTAGAATTGCGGTTACAGAAAGAATCAGATACAATACAGAGGAAACTATAAATATAGGATCGGGTGAACGAATCGTGAACAGGCAGGAAGCAGAACAGTATTTATATTATGCCATGAATATCGGAGAACTTCTTCTGGAAAACGGAGCAGAAGTGGGACGGGTAGAGGATACCGTAAGGAGGATCTGTCTGGCAGGTGGAGCAGAGCGGGCAGATGTATTTTCCATTACCTCCAACATGAGTGCTTCTATTTACGGAAAAGAATTTGGAAGCTGTACCCAGACAAGACGTGTGATGAATACCGTTAATGATTTTCACAAGCTGGAGGAGCTGAACTGTTTATCCAGAAAAATATGTGAAGAGGGAATGACCTTTGGGGAAATAGAACGGGAAATCGAGAGGATACAGAAGGAGCAGGGGTATTCATTCTGGTGGCTTGTGCTTGATTATGCATTGATATCCGGAAGCTTCTGTGTTTTCTTTGGAGGCAATGCAAGGGACATGGTGATATCGGCACTGATTGGTGTGCTTCTTAAATTTCTGATGACCTTTATGCAGAAAACGGCAGCCAATCACCTTTTTAATGCGCTGATCTGTTCAGTGGCAGGAGGATTTCTTGCCAATCTTGCTGTATTTGCATCGGTGGCGGATCATGCTGACAGGATCAGTATTGGTAATATCATGCTGCTTATTCCGGGTATTGCCTTTACCAACTCTCTGAGGGACATGTTCTCAGGGGATACGATCACAGGACTGATCCGGTTTATGGAATCGATTCTGCTTGCTGTGATCATTGCATTCGGATTTAATATTGCGGGATTTTATTTCCGTTGAGGATATAAGGAGAAAAGAACATGAAGGAGATCATACAGCTTCTGATGGCAGGGGCAGGATCACTGGGATTTGCGGTTTTGTATAATATACGTGGAAAAAAGCTCTGGGTGATAGCTGCCGGGGGAATTGCTGCCTGGGGCGTTTATCTTGCAACACAGCAGCTTACGGGAAACGACTATGCCAGCAGCTTTACAGCCTGTGTGGCACTGACCCTATATGCAGAAGTAATGGCTATTATATTCAGGACACCGGTAACTGTATTCCTGGTATCGGTTGCAATCCCGCTGATACCGGGAGCACCCCTGTACCGGGCTATGAACAGCCTTATGCATGGCAGTGTGGAGGACTTTGCCAGGGAAGGAACCTATGCCTTTTTATTTGCAGCATCCATGGCGGCAGGAATTACACTGACGACGCTGGTATTCCGTACCATGCGGGCAAAGCGCTATCATAGAAGACATCTGTGACTGCCAGCGCATGAAAAAGCCACCACAGCTGTACATACTGGTGCTGCGGCGGCTTTCATTTTTACAGCTCTCCACGATATTTCTCTTCACAGTATTTACAGCGGTAAACCTCCCGTTCTTCATCTGCGAGGACAAAGATGTGGGGGAGCCCCTGCTCAATGGAGGTGATACATCTCGGGTTTTTGCAGTGGATGACATTTTTGATCTCTTTTGGAAGCTCCAGTACCTTTTTATCAACGATCTCTCCATCCTTGATTACATTCACAGTGATGTTGTGATCGATAAAGGCAAGGACATCCAGATCCAGCATATTGATGTCACATTCTACCTTCAGGATATCTTTTTTTCCCATCTTATTGCTTTTTGCGTTCTTGATGATAGCAACAGTACAGTCCAGCTTATCGAGCTGCAGATGATGATAAATGGCAAGACTTTTTCCGGCTTTGATATGATCAAGCACGAAGCCTTCTTCAATTTTTCCAACGTTTAACATAACAGATGTTCCTCCCTTTTTATAATGAAGCGGTATCGATATCAAGCAGTGTCAGGATCAGTGCCATTCTCACATAGACACCATACTGCACCTGTTTGAAATAGGCAGCCCTCGGATCATCGTCTACTTCAACGGAGATCTCGTTTACTCTCGGAAGCGGGTGAAGAACGATCATGTCAGGCTTTGCCAGCTTCATTTTGGCCTGATCCAGTATGTAGAAATCCTTCAGACGGACATAATCCTCTTCATTGAAGAAACGCTCCTTCTGTACTCTTGTCATATACAGCAGATCCAGCTCACCCATGACATCCTCAAGACGGATCTTTTCCTCGTAAGGAATGTTCTTTTCCTTCAGCATATCTGTGATGTAATCCGGGATACGGAGCTCTTCCGGGGATATGAAGAGAAACCGGATGCCGGGATATCTGACAAGGGCATTGATCAGGGAATGAACGGTACGTCCAAATTTCAGGTCACCGCAAAGACCAATGGTGAAATCAGACAGGCGTCCCTTCAGGGAACGTATCGTCATCAGGTCAGTCAGTGTCTGGGTTGGATGCTGATGACCGCCATCACCGGCATTGATCACCGGGATAGAAGAGTGGCTGGCAGCAACCATGGGTGCCCCCTCCTTGGGATGGCGCATGGCACAGATATCTGCAAAGCAGGAAATCACGCGGATCGTATCGGAAACACTTTCACCCTTAGAGGCGGAGGAGGAACCGGCATCGGAAAATCCGATCACACTGCCGCCAAGGTTCAGCATGGCGGATTCAAAGCTTAAACGGGTTCTGGTGCTTGGCTCGTAGAAACAGGTGGCAAGCTTTTTGCCATCACAGGCATGGGCATACTTTTCCCGGTTTTTTTCGATATCACCGGCAAGAGCAAAAAGCTGATCCAGTTCTTCTACCGTGAAATCAAGAGGATTCATTAAATGTCTCATAACGGAGAACTCCTTCCAAAATAAAATTTTGATCTACAGGAAAGCTTTAGAAAATATTTCCTGTGCTGACATAGAAAATCGAAGAGCTTTACCGCTCTTCGATTTGATTTTTATTATTTAAATGTTAAAAGATCAGCAACTGCCTTTCTTCTTGGTGCAACAGGCTCTTCATCAGGAATTCCAACAGGAATCAGAACAGCCACCTCCTGATTTTCAGGAAGCTCTAATAAAGAAGCAGCCTTTGCTTCATCAAAGATACCCATGATAACGGATCCCAGTCCCTTTTCATATGCGGCAAGACAAAATGCTTCAGAAGCAACACCTGCATCAAACATCTGCCAGCCATCCTTTCTGTCTGTGGAATAAGAGCCATCTCTTTCGAAACCACTTCTTCCCTTGATAAAGGAAAGACAGATCAGCATGGGAGCATTTTTGATGATCTCACCATTGTGGGGATAAGCGTCTGTACATTCATCAGCGATCTTATCCTTCAGGGCACCTTCTACAGCGACATATCTTGCGATCTGGGAATGCTTCCAGCTCGGTGCATAAGAAGCAGCTTCAATAATTTCGTTTACTACCTCATGGTCAACGGGAGTGTCCTTGAATTTGCGGATACTTCTGCGGCCCATGATACATTCTTTTGCAGTCATGATAACCCTCCTTTTTGCCTATTTTTCCTATCATAGCACAAGAATAAATTTCTTTCAAGAATACTTTGCATTCTAAGAAGGGATATTGTACAATAGCCTTATTACAGAGGAAAAGAGAGGGAGAGGCTTATGGCTACAGAACTGAAAGAGAAGAAAAGATGGCTGTTTTTCGGGCTTCCTTTTACATTTACCACATATACAGTCAAGGAGAATGTACTGACAGTAAACAGTGGATTTCTGAAGAAGGTTGAGAGTGACTGTTACATGTACAAGATTCAGGATGTGGAGCTTGTAAGTACACTGTTTGAAAGAATGTTCGGACTTGGTACGGTGATCTGCTATACAGGAGATACGACAGATCCCAAGCTTCCTCTGATCCATATTAAGAATGCCAGGACAGTGAAGGATTTTATCCTGGAGATGTCAGAGGTAGCCAGATTAAAGCGCAGGACAGTGAACACACTGAATATCGGGGCAGATGTGACAGATCTTGACGGAGATGGGATTCCGGATTAAGTAAGAGCGGTATGACTTGTCATACCGTTTTTTTTGAGAGAAGCTTTTCAAAGAGCAGGCCGGAAAGGAACCAGTTGGGGAAATAATCCAGCCGGATCACATTTTTGATGCGCCAGCGGCAGTTTTCATAGCTCCATGGACAGATTCCCTTTCTTGTAAGGAACTGACCAGAGAGAAATTCGCCGGTGAAGATACACAGGGCATAAATACTTCCTCGGACTGCGACAGGGAGCTTCCTTAGGAGGACAAACAGCGGCTTTAAAAGGACAGCGCTCCCATAGATCGGAAACATCCAGAGAGAGGTTGTTCCTTTCAGGGAAAATTCCCGTCTTCTTAAGGAGCCGAGGGCAGTATATACAATTTCAAGGCACCAGCCGGTCATGCCGCAGGTGAGAAAGTCTTTGAACCATTTTTTCATCATAGGGAAAGTATTGACAGGCGGAAGGAAAATTATGCAGACAGATGAGAAAAAAATGATGACATATCAGGAAACCATGGACTATATTGACAGCCTGCAGAGCGGAGGGATCGTGCCGGGACTTGACAATATCAGGGCATTATGTGAGAAGCTTGGAAATCCACAGGATGCGCTTTCCTTCGTGCATATTGCAGGAACCAATGGAAAAGGGTCTGTTCTCTGCCTGGTTTCCAGTGTGCTGAAGCAGGCGGGCTACCGGACCGGAAGATATATATCACCAACGATCTTTGACTACAGGGAGCGGTTCCAGATCGGGGAGCGGCCGATCAGCAAAAAGGATCTGTGCCTGTATATGACAAGGCTGAAAAAAGCATGTGAGGAGCTGAAGGCAGAAGGAAACAGTCAGCCTACACCCTTTGAAGTGGAGACAGCGCTTGCTTTTCTTTATTTTAAGGAAAAGGACTGTGACATTGTTGTACTGGAAACCGGTATGGGCGGCAGACTGGATGCCACCAATATCATTCAGAATACACTGGTTGCCGTATTTGCATCCATCAGTCTTGACCATATGAGGTTTCTTGGAAACACGCTTGCGGAGATCGCAGGGGAAAAGGCCGGTATCATCAAGCCAGGCTGCAGCGCGGTCAGTGCCCCACAGAAGGAAGAGGTTCTTTCGGTGCTGGAGGCTGCCTGTGAAAAGCAGAAGGTGACGCTTGACGTGGCAGATCCTGACAGCCTGAAAAAGATCAAGAGTACCATAAAGGGACAGAGGTTTTCTTATGGACAATATCAGGAGCTGATGATCACACTGGCAGGCCGGTATCAGCTTGATAATGCCCTGACAGCACTTCTTGCCCTGCAAAAGCTTTCTGAAAAAGGCTTTCCTGTAAAGGAAAAGGACATTTATAAGGGCTTTGCGGAAGGAACCTGGCCGGGAAGATTTGAAGTGATCGGTCAGAAGCCTCTTTTTATCGCTGACGGGGCACATAACAGAGATGGAGCCGCAAGGCTTGCTGATTCCATTGGTTTCTATTTTACAAATAAAAGAATTATCTATATAATAGGAATGTTGAGGGATAAGGAACAGGATGAGATCCTAAAGGTTACCTGCCCTTATGCGGAGCAGATCCTGACAGTGCCAACAGAAGGGAGCAGAGGGCTTACTTCTTATGAGCTGGCACTGAAGGCGAAAGAATTTCATCAGAATGTGACCTGTACGGACAGCGTGGAGGAAGCGATAGAGCTTGCATATCTTATGGCAGATAAGGATACGGTGATCGTGGCATTTGGATCTTTGTCGTATCTTGGGAAGCTGATCACGGCAGTCAGGAATGGTAAGAAAGGCCAGGCGGTAAAACATGGTTGATAAGGATAAAGTCAGAGAGGGAATTACATTACTGTTAGAAGGAATCGGAGAGGATCCCCTGCGTGAGGGATTGATCGATACCCCAGACAGGATAGCGAGAATGTATGAGGAGCTTTGTCAGGGCATGGAGGAGGATCCCGGGGAGCAGCTGTCTAAAGCCTTTCATGCAGAAAATAATGAGATGATCCTGGAAAAGGATATCACCTTTTACTCCATCTGTGAGCATCATCTGATGCCCTTTTATGGAAAGGCACATATTGCCTATATTCCGGATGGAAAAGTGGTAGGGATCAGCAAGCTGGCAAGAACTGTAGAGGTTTATGCAAGAAGACTGCAGATCCAGGAAAAGCTGACAGCTGAGATCGCTGATGCCATTATGGAATATGTAAAGCCCAAGGGAGTCATGGTGCAGCTCAGTGCTGAACATATGTGCATGACTATGCGTGGGGTGAAAAAGCCCGGCAGCCAGACCGTGACACTGGTATCACGGGGCGTTTTCAAGGATAATAAAGAGCTGCAGGATACCTTTTTTCATCTGCTGGCACAGTAAAACAGAAAGAAACGGCATTCCGGAAAGAAACAGAAAAAACGGGGGAAATCATGAAAATAGGAAACAGGGAATTTGATGTAAACAATCATACGTATGTGATGGGGATCCTGAATGTGACACCGGATTCTTTTTCAGATGGCGGTAAGTTCAACGACATGGACAGGGCACTGTTCCATGTAGAGGAGATGATCGCAGAAGGCATGGATATTCTGGATATTGGCGGTGAGTCCACAAGACCGTGGGGCTACACTGTGCTCAGTGTGCAGGAGGAAACAGACCGGGTTATCCCGGTGATCGAGGCGGTGAAGAAACGCTTTGATATCCCCATTTCCCTGGATACCTGCAAGGGGGCTGTAGCAAAGGCCGGAATACAGGCAGGTACTGACCTGATCAATGATATCTGGGGACTGAAATATGACGATACGATGGCGGGCGTGATTGCAGAAGCAGGACTACCCTGCTGCCTGATGCACAACAGGGACAATACCGATTACCATAACTTTATGGAGGATGTGGCAGCAGATCTTTCTGATACCCTGTTTCTTGCCAGAAAGGCAGGCATCCGGGAAGACGGCATTATCCTGGATCCGGGCGTTGGTTTTGGCAAGACCTATGAAAATAATCTGGAGATCATCAACCGTCTGGAGGAGCTGAAGGTATTTGGTTATCCGATACTGCTTGGAACAAGCAGAAAATCAGTGATCGGATTGACCCTTTCCCTGCCGGTAGAAGAGAGAGTAGAGGGAACCCTTGTGACAACCGTATTTGCGGTAATGAAGGGGTGTGCCTTTGTGAGAGTACATGATATCAAAGAGAATGTGAGAGCCATTAAAATGGCAGAGGCGATCAGGAATGGATGAGATCAGGATTGACAATCTGGAGGTTTACGCCGGACATGGTGTATATGAGCATGAGAAGAGAAACGGACAGTCATTTTTCGTGAATGCTGTTCTTTTTTCTGATCTGAAAAGGGCTGGAAAAAGTGATGCCCTTGCTGATTCTACAAGCTATGGAGATATCGCAAGACTGATCTCTCATTTCCTTCGGGAACACCGGTTCCAGCTCTTAGAGGCAGTGGCAGAGGGCTGTGTCAGAGAGATCCTTACGACATTTGATAAAATAGACAGGGTGATTCTGGAGATCCGGAAGCCTTCCGCACCGATCGGTCTTCCCTTTGAGTCCGTATCGGTCAGAATAGAGCGTGGCTTTAAACGTGCCTATGTGGCTGTCGGCTCCAATATGGGAGATAAGAGGAACTATATTCTGGAGGCAGTGGAAAAGCTGAAGGCAGATCAGAAAATAAGACATCTTCGCTGTTCCACGCTCATTGAAACAGAGCCTTACGGGGGAGTAGAGCAGGATGCATTTATCAATGGTGTACTGGAGCTTGATACTCTGTATGAGCCGCTGGAGCTTTTGCATCTCCTTCAGAAGATTGAGCTGGAAGCAGGAAGAGAGCGGAAGATCCACTGGGGACCAAGGACACTGGATCTGGATATTCTTTTTTATGAGGATTTCGTTTCAGGGACAAAGGAACTGACCGTGCCTCATCCGGATATGCAGAACAGGAGCTTTGTACTGGATCCCATGGATGAACTGAATCCTGGCTATGTACATCCACTGCTTCAGAAGACGATCCGGCAGATGAAGCTGGAACTGGAAGGAGATAAGAATGACCGGAAATAAAAAATCCCCCGCAGGAATCTGCGAGGAATGTAACTTTTATACCTATGATGATGACTATGAGTGCTATACCTGTGAGCAGGATCTTGATGAGGATGAAATGGCCAGGTTCCTGGCTGATGAATTCAGGGACTGCCCCTACTATCAGCCGGGAAACGAATACCTGGTCGTCAGGAAACAGATGTAATGGCAGCGTTCTTTGCACCGTCAAAGGTGCTTACAGAAACAGGGCCGCTTTCTGGTGTGTGGTAAACCGGAACCTCTGTATTGAACTCATTAAAGTAAACATACTGGGAAGTGATATTGATATTGCTGTAGTTGCCTTCTGCAACAACCTCCTGCTCACTTCCGTCAAAGCGCATCCGCATAAGAGCAGGTGATGCGCTGTCTACCTTCTGATAATAGATATAGGTATTTCCCACATTGAAGAAATCCACACGATCTGTTGTCAGAACTTCCACGCTCTGATCATAAAGGGAATATCTGCAGAGCTGATAATTATTTCCAACATCCATATAGTAAACATAACCGTCTTTATAAACCGGGAACCAGAGATCTCCTTCATAGATGACTGAAGAGGTATCTGTCCGGGTATCTAAGGCATACAGGTAATGATCCTTATCCTGTCCATTGTAGTAGATAATGCCATTATCGCAGGAAGCAGGATTGATGATGTCGTCAGAGATAAGCAGGTTCTCTGATTTGTCTGTTTTCAGCTTATAAAACTTCGTAAAGTCTTTGTTATTATATCTCTGATAATACAGATAGTTTCCGCACAGCTGCATGGTAACGGCACCGTCTCTGACAAGACATACGGTGTTATTGCCATTTTTCTTTGTACGGAAGACACCATAAGTACGAAGGACATAACCAAAGCCCTCACCGGCCTTACTGGTATCCATAAAGTAGTACAGGTAATCACCTGCAGCATTGATCGAAGAAACACTGCCATTTCCAAGACGTGTAAACTCTGTTTCGTCAGGATTCATGGAGTAGAGTGCGTAGTTGTCATAGGCATTGGCAAAGTACACCCTGCCATCAGATTCACAGAACAGACCATGCTGGTTCAGATTTCCGGCGGTGTTGCCTGTAACGGAAATATCATTGTCCGGAACTCTTCCTTTGAGTGTGGAAAGAAAGCCTGCGGTAATAAGTAACAGAACGATAATCACAGCAAAAATGATATATTTTCCATTTTTTTTCATGGTGTTTTCTCCCTGGATAAAAGTAAAATAGTTTTCTTTATTATACTGAAAACAGGAAGGGACTGCAATCAAAATACAAGCCTCTTTTACCAAAACTTTACCTGTTCCTGATAGTTTGTAAAGCGGGGAGGATGATATGATGTACCCATAAAACATAAGACAGACAAAAACCTTACGGTCACTTTTTTCTGGAGTTTCTATTCTGACTTTTTTTGGGCCTAATCTGAAAGATTGTGAGTGTGTTGCGATGAGATTAGTTTATACCCGTAAAAACAGGAAGATCATTCGTGTTCTGAAAAATTATCTGTATGTAATCCCGGCACTTGTATTTCTGATTCTGTTTACAGCCTATCCAATTATGAGATCTGTATATCTGTCCTTTTTTGACACAGATTCGGTATTTTCCTTTATGGAGTATGTGGGACTGAAGCATTACAGGGAAATGCTTCATAATGAGGTGTTTTCAGAGGTATGCCTGAATACGCTGATCTATGGTGTGCTCCAGGTTGTGCTTTCTACAGTGCTTGGATTTTTGATTGCACTGGCGGCAAACAGTAAACGGAACCGTTTCAAATCCTTCTTTAAGGTTTCATTGTTTTATCCCTATATTCTTCCATGGACAGTGGGAGCCATGATTTGGATGTACCTGCTTCATCCGACGAGAGGGATCGTCAATGCCCTGCTGAATACGAGGATACAGTGGCTGAACAGCTATGATCTGACTTTATATGTACTTGTTTTTATTTCTGTATGGAAGACAGTTGGTTTTAATTTTCTGCTTTTTCTTTCGGGTATGCAGAGTATTCCGCAGGAACTGTATGAAGCCTATTCCCTGGAAAGTGGAAAAAGCTTTGGGGCGATAAGGCATATTACGATTCCCATGCTTGGACCTACGACTTTTGTGGCTGTTTTACTGGCAATCGTGGGAAGCTTCCAGTCTGTGGATCTGATCTATATCATGACGCAGGGGCGACCAGGAAATTCCACGAATACATTGATCTATTATATCTATCAGGAAGGGATTACCAGCTGGAATATCGGATATGGAAGCGCCCTGAGCACGTTCCTGTTCCTGTGTCTGCTTATATTTACAATTCTATATATCTGGCTGGGAGAGAGGAAGGTACAGTATGAGAAATAAAGGAAAAGAATTCGTTTTGAATGTAGCAATACTAGTGATCGTTTTCATGGCGCTGATGCCACTGCTCTGGATTTTCGTGACAGCCTGCAAAAGCCAGCCGGAAATCCTGAAGGAGCCACTCAGGATCATACCGGTCAGAAATATGTTCCTGGAAAACCTGAAGACGGTATGGGGCAGATGTGACTGGATCCTGTATTTCAAAAATACACTGCTTCTGACGGTGATGATCTGGGCTGTGCAGATGCTTGTTGCAATCCCGGCAGGATATGCCTTCGGGGTACTGAGATTTCCGGGAAAGAATCTGTTGTTTCTTCTGGTGCTTACAAGACTTATGGTTTCCCCGGAAAGTACTATGCTGGCCAATTATCTGACAGTACTGAAGCTGAATGCCTATGATACGAGGATTGGTATCATGCTGCCTTATGTTGTATCGGCACAGGCAATCTTTATGTTTCGGCAGGCATTCAAGCAGCTTCCGTCATCCCTGATGGAGAGTGCAAGGATTGATGGTTGCACGGATTTCAGATACATGCTGCATGTGGGGATTCCACTGATCAAGCCGTATATTCTGTCCTTTTCTATTATCACCTGTGTGTTCCAGTGGAATGCTTTTTTCTGGCCGATGCTGATCACCAAGTCACCGGATAAAAGGATCCTTCCGGTAGCCATGACTTTTTTTGGACTACAGGCAGAGAGCGGATCAGAGTGGGGACTTACCATGATGGCGGCTCTGATCGTTACGGTTCCGCTGTTACTTACCTTTATCATTTTTCAGAAGCAGTTTATTAACAGCTTTGTGACATCGGGAATCAAATAAACAGGCAATCTCTCTGCAAAAGCAGAGTTTGCAATAGACATGAATGCAGGAAAAGCCTATGGAGCAGAATTTTTAATTCCTGCAGAAAAAGTACGACGAGAATATGGAGGAGAAACATGAAAAAAAGAAAGACAGTACTGGCAGCTTTATTAACTGCAGCAGTAGCAGTGATGAGTGGTTGCGGAAATCAGGCAGGCGGACAGGCTGCACAGACAACAGAGACAGAAGCACCCGCACAGGAAACAGAGACACCAGGTACAGACGAAGCCCAGGCAGAAGACAAGACAGCAGATGAGGTAACAGATCTGTGGTTCTATTATCCGACGCAGGTGGGCGGAGATCTGGCAACAGGCATGGAAGAGATCGTAGCAGATTTTAATACAGCACATCCGAACATCAATGTAACAGCAGTATATACAGGCTCCTATAAGCAGACGGCACAGAAGGCCATGTCAGATCTGGCAGCAGGAAACGGTCCAAGTGTGATCCTGTCCGGAATGCTTGATATTGTAGATTATTACAACGTGGGAGAACTGGAAGATCTGACTACTTATATTGATGCGGAGGGAACAGACTGGTCCTCTGATTTTGTAGACGGATTCTGGGGGAATTTTGTAATGGCTGATGGAAAGACCTATGGACTTCCTTTCCAGCACAGTGTATGTGTCCTTTACTATAACAAAGATCTGCTTGATGCAGCAGGAGTAAAGGTTCCTGAAAACTGGACAGAAATGCAGGAGGCGGTAAAGACACTGCAGGCATATGACAGTAATATCATTCCTGTGGAGTTCCCTTCGGATGTATGGGTACTGGAGGCACTGACGCTGTCAGATTCAGGCTCACTGATAAGGAGTAAAACAGAAACAAATTTTGACAGCAAGGAGGTTGTAGATTCTCTTGACTTTATGGGAAGCCTGATCAAAGAAGGTGGCATGATCAGAAGCTATGCAGAGGCGGGAGAGGATTTTGTGGCAGAAAGCTGTGCCATGATGCTGAATACTACGGGAAATCTTGGCTTTGCAGCATCCGGAGCAGATTTTAACTGGGATGTGACCATGGTTCCGGTAAATACTACCCCCGGCTTTTCCTATGGCGGTGGAGGTCTTGTTATGACAGCAGATCAGAGTGATGCGGAAAAAGCAGCTTCCTGGGAATTTATGAAATATATGACAAGCCCTGAAGTGTCTGCAAAATGGATGACAGTCAGTGGTTATTTCACAGTCCGTAAGTCAGCAGAGGAACTGCCTGTTGTACAGGATTACTATACAGAGCATCCGCAGCTTCAGCATGCTGCTGATCTGTTGCAGCATACTTCTGCACAGTGGTCCACCGATCATTACTGGGATGTCTATGGCTGCATGCAGACAGCACTTGACAGCGTACTGATTGACGGATCTGTCAGCGCAGAGGATGCGTTAAGTAAGGCTCAGACTGATGCCATTGCTGTGCTTGGAGAATAAGAGTATGAAATTATTTCTGATCAGACACGGAGAACCGGATTATGAAAATGACTGTCTGACAGCACTTGGCAGGAAGCAGGCAGAGGCAATCTGTATGCTGAAGGACAGGGAGCAGATAACACAGGTTATCTGCTCTCCGCTTGGAAGAGCCAGAGAAACAGCAGAGCCTCTGTCTGCCTGCCTGCATGTGGAAACAGAAATCAGGGACTGGCTTAAGGAAATTGATGATGTTACTGTCTGGTCCAGGAGACGTGTAGATCTTGCCGTATGGAATGTAGAACCGCAGACATTGTTTTACTGGGAAAAGAAAAATGCGGCAAAGGAGCAGCCTTTTGCTGAAAAAATGATAGAGAGATGGAAAGAGCTGACAGAAGGAGTTGATGAAGTGCTGCTTTCGAGGGGGATCAGAAAAGAACAGTTTGGATGGAGGATCATCAATCAGAATGAAATGAAAGGTGATATTGCCATATTCTGCCATCTTGGTGTGGGAATGCTGCTTCTTTCTTATCTTCTTGACATGTCTCCTTATAGCATATTCAGAAGCTTTTTTCTGGCACCGGCATCAGTGACCAGCATTCTGCTGGAAGACCACAGAGATGGAACAGCGGGCTTCAGGGTACTGCGGATGGGGGATGTCTCACACTTGGTAAGAGATAATATAGCAGTCGTCAACAGTGGGCTACAGTACAACAAGGAATAAAAGGGAAAGCAGAATGAAATTTGGAGTTTTTACGGATTTACATTATTCGGATAAAGAAAACGATGCAGAGCGCTTTTTTCAGAATGTACCGGAAAAACTGGAAAGATGCATCAATTTTTTCAGGAAGGAAAAAGTGGATTTCATGATCTGCCTTGGAGACCTTCTTGATCTGGGAAAGCAGAAGCAGGGGCAGGAGCAGAGACTGTGCGATATTCAGAAGATCATTAAGGAGAGTGAAATCCCTTTTTATCTCTGCCTGGGAAACCATGATATAGATGCTTTTCCCTGGAGAAAGATCCTGGAGCAGTTCCAGCCGGGGAGAAAAAGCGGTTATTATTCTTTTGACTGGGACAGATTTCATTTTGCAGTACTGGATACCAATTATGACATACAGGGAAAGCATTATCGGGAAGAAACCATGCAGTGGGATCAGCTGTATATCAATGAAGAGCAGCTTTGCTGGCTGAAGAAGGATCTGGCAGAGACAGAAAAGCAGACGCTTATCCTGACACATGGAAATCTGGATCACAGGAGAAAAAACGGAAAGACAGATCCTCATGTAGTGAAAAATCAGGAAGCAGTACAGAGGATCCTTTCCGGGGAAAGAGAAAAGGTGCTTGCTGTATTGCAGGGGCACTGCCATACCGGCGCTTTTTTTATACAGGATGGAATACCTTATATTACATTGAAAGCACTGGTAGACGGAAAGGAAAATGTACCACTGCTGATTGTACAGGCAGAGCAGGAAGGACTTGCAATTACATTTTATGATCTGGCGGAGAGAAGAGAGGTATGACAAAGAAACTGATATGGTTCAGTATCCCCCTGATCCTGAGCGGACTTTTGCAACAATTATACAGCTGGGCAGATGCTGTTATTCTTGGAAACGCAGAAGGGGAACTTGCCCTGGCTGCTGTTGGAGCAACTGTCTCTGCTTCAGAATTCCTGATCCTGCTGATCACCGGTTTTTCCACGGGGCTGTCTATTATGACAGCACATATCTACGGAAATGGAAGGAAAGAAGAAATCCGGAAGATCATCAGCATCTTCAGCCTGCTGGCAGGAGTTGTTTTCCTGGGTATCAGCCTGCTGTGTTTTATGCTTACACCGCAGCTGCTTCTGATGCTCCATACACCGGATACAATACTGAAGGATGCGGAAAGGTATGTAAGGATCATTTTCCTTGGGATCCCCTGTATCGCAATATATAATATTTACTCAGCTGTATTGCGGGGCATAGGAGACAGCAGGATCCCATTCAGTTCGATTGCTGCTTCTGTACTGTTAAATGTCATGCTTGATATTGTACTGGTTTTCTGCTGGCATATGGGCGTGACAGGAGCCGCATTGGCTACTGTGATTTCACAGGTGTTCCTTCTTCTCATCATCGCCGGATATGCTTCTGTAAAATATCCGCTGCTCAGGCTGAAACGATACCGTATTCAGGAATGCAGAGATGTACTGCAGGGAGGAATGAAACTGGGGATGCCGACTGCAATCCAGTCAAGTATTACGGCATGCGGCAATATCCTTTTGCAGAAATTCATGAATGGCTTCGGACCGGAGGTAGTGGCAGCGATTACGGTTGCATACAGGATCGACAGTGTAATCATGCTTCCAATCATAAATCTTGGATCGGCGGTTTCTACTATGACAGCACAGAATATGGGAGCCGGTCAGAGGCAGAAAGCACGCAGGAGTCTTGATACTGGCATCATACTTATGGTGGTAGTGACGGTGATCCTGTCCTTTATCACATGGAGAGTGAGCGGGCCTCTGATCACATTGTTCCATCTGGAGGGAGAGGCAGCAGATATCGGACGGATGTTTTTTCAGGTCATTACCAGATTTTATGTGGTCTATGGAATAGCTGTCGCAGTGAAAAGCCATCTGGAGGGAAAAGGGGATGTGATCTTTTCCGGGATAGCCGGGATAGTGACACTCCTTGCCAGGATTCTTTTTTCCTATGGGCTGGAAAAATGGTATCAGAGCAGTGTGATCGCTTATGCAGAAGGGCTTTCCTGGATCCTTTTGCTGGCACTTTGCAGCCTTCGGTATCTGAAAGTAAAGAACAGGTAAAATAGAGGCAATTGCTTGCTATCCCTATCCGTTTGGTATAAAATTAATAAAGATTTTATGCGAAAGGAACGGAAGGATATGGACTTGACAGAACTGCGGAGCCAGATCGATGAAATAGACAGCAGCATTGTGGATCTCTACGAAAAAAGGATGGATATTTCCAGACAGGTTGCAGAGTACAAGATTGAGAATGGCAAACAGGTATTTGATAAGGCAAGAGAAGAAGAAAAGATCAGAAAGGTAAAGTCACTTACCCATAACGATTTCAACAGTCACGGAATTGAAGAGCTCTTTGAACAGATCATGTCCATGAGCCGCAAACTGCAGTATCAGCTTTTATCTGAGAGAGGAAGTCTGAATAAGCTTCCTTTTATTCAGGTTGACCAGCTTGAAACAGAGAAGGCAAGAGTGGTTTTCCAGGGAGCAGAGGGAGCCTATTCCCAGGCGGCCATGCATCAGTACTTTGGGGACAGGATTGACAGCTTTCATGTAGATACCTTCCGGGATGCCATGATCGCCATTGATGAGGGCAGCGCAGATTATGCAGTACTTCCGATTGAAAATTCAACAGCCGGGATTGTCAGTGAGATCTATGATCTTCTGGTAGAATTTGAAAACTATATTGTAGGGGAACAGATCATTAAGATCGAACACTGTCTGATGGCACTGCCAGGAACAAAGCTGTCAGATATTAAAACGGTATATTCCCATCCACAATCCCTGATGCAGTCAGCCAGATATCTGAATACACATCCCTGGCAGCAGATCAGCATGCAGAATAATGCTTTTGCTGCAAGAAAGGTAGCAGAGGAGAAGGATAGGACACAGGCAGCCATTGCAAGTGAATATGCAGCAAAGCTGTACGGACTTGAGATCCTTGAGAAGGGTGTGAACCAGTCCAGCACAAATTCCACCCGTTTTATTATCGTAACCAATCAGAAGATATTCCTGAAGAATGCCAGAAAGGTCAGCATCTGCTTTGAGGTAGCCCATGAAAGTGGTTCCCTGTATCATATGCTGTCACATTTCATTTATAATAACCTGAATATGAACCGGATCGAAAGCAGGCCTATCGAGGATCGAAACTGGGAGTACCGTTTCTTTATCGATTTTGACGGAAACCTGTCTGACAGTGCGGTAAAGAATGCACTGAGAGGACTTCGGGATGAAGCAAGGAACATGAAGATCCTTGGCAATTATTAAAGGACACCGGATAAAACAAGAAAAGTCAGTAAGCGAGGAATATAAAATGGCAGTCAGAACATTTGCGGCAATTGATGTAGGATCCTTCGAGCTTTCCATGAAGATCTTTGAAGTTTCAAGAAGAGGGATGAAGGAGATCGACCATATCAGGCGGGAGATCAACATGGGAACAGAGAGCTATACCACAGGCAAGCTTTCCTATGAGAGAGTAGAAGAACTGTGTGAGGCTCTGCTGGCCTTTTCTGACATCATGAAGACATATCGTGTCAGTGATTATGCTGCCTACGGTACCAGTGCCATAAGGGAGACGGAGAACACCATAATCCTGTTAAATCAGATCGAGGTCAGGACAGGTATCCATATCCAGGTGCTGAGCAATTCTGAACAGCGCTTTCTGGATTATAAGTCCATTGCCTTCCAGGGAGAGGGCTTTTTGAAGATCATTGAAAATCCGACAGCAATTGTGGATATCGGAGGCGGCAGTATACAGATATCCCTGTTTGATAAGGACAAGCTTGTTTCTACCCAGAATATGAAGCTCGGGGTTTTACGTCTGCAGGAAAGACTCCGTCATATGAATGCAGGGGTGAAGCAGTCTGATGACCTGATCACAGAGCTTGTAGATTCCCAGATGCTGACCTATAAGAAGCTGTACCTGAAGGACAGGGAGATCCGGAATATCATCATCGTAGATGATTATGTTTCCATGCTGCTCCGCAAAAAAAGCCTGGAGCATGAAATGACAGGCTATGCAGGCAGGGAGCTGTTTGAAAAGTTTGAAAAAGCCTATCATTCGCAGCGCACAGGAGAGCTGGCAAAGAAATGGGATGTTCCGGAAGAGAATATGCCGATGCTCCATATTTCCCTGATGCTGTTAAAACGGATCATGGAGATCATGGGAGCGGAACTGATCTGGGCACCCGGGGTGACTCTTTGTGACGGTATCGCATATGAATATGCAGAGAAGAATAAAATAGTAGCAGCCTCCCATGATTTTGAACAGGATATCATAGCCTGTGCACAGAATATCAGTAAACGCTATCGTGGCAGCAGCAAAAGGAGTGCCACACTGGAGCAGATCGCACTGCATATATTTGACCACACGCGGAAGATCCACGGCCTTGGCAGACGGGAGAGGCTTCTTCTGCAGCTGTCAACGATTTTGCATGACTGCGGCAAGTATATCAGTATGGTAAACCTCGGGGAGTGCTCATACAGTATCATCATGGCAACAGAGATCATTGGTCTGTCCCATAAGGAAAGGGAGATCGTGGCCAATGTAGTTAAATTTAATCATCTGGAATTTGATTATTATGAGGAGATGGCAAGATATAGTACGATTGACAGAGAGGCTTATCTTGTAGTTGCCAAGCTGACAGCGATCCTGCGGCTTGCAAACGGACTTGACAGGAGCCATAAACAGAAATTCAAGGATGTACGTACTACATTGAAGGATGACCAGCTTATTATCACAGTAGATACGAATGAGGATATTACACTGGAAAAGGGGCTGTTTGATGCCAGGGCAGGGTTCTTCCAGGAAGTATATAATGTGCGGCCTGTCATAAAGCAGAAGCGTACGGTCAATGGATGAGAGTTTTTGACAGAAAGGAAGTAACAGGAATGAATGAGACAAAGGGTGAAAGCAGCTATAAGGATCCTTCTAATTACATAAACAGGGAGCTTTCCTGGGTGCTTTTTGATAAGAGAGTTCTGGGTGAAGCGAGGGATAAACAGAATCCGCTGTTTGAGAGGCTTAAGTTTCTTAGTATCACAGCGTCTAATCTGGATGAGTTTTTCATGGTAAGAGTGGCTTCCCTGAAGGATATGGTGAATGCGGGCTATGAGAAGAAGGATATCGCCGGTATGACACCGCTCCAGCAGCTGGAGACACTCAATGTGGCGACACACAGTCTGGTAAAGGAACAGTATAGTATTTACAATAAGACACTGCTCCCTCTGCTTCTGGAGAATGGACTCCGGGTGATCAGACGCCATGAAGAGCTTACAGAGGAAGAAGGAAAATTTGTGGACCGTTTCTTCGAAGAAAATGTGTACCCGGTTCTGACACCTATGGCGGTTGACAGCTCAAGGCCATTTCCACTGATCAGGAACAAGTCACTGAATATCGGTGCCCTTGTGAAGAAGAAAAATGGGGAAGGAGAGCTGGAATTTGCTACTGTTCAGGTGCCAAGCGTTCTGCAGAGGATTGTTGTCCTTCCGGAAGAAGAGGGAAAAGAAAAGACAGTGATCCTTCTGGAAGAAGTCATTGAACGGAATATCCAGAAGCTGTTCCTGAATTATGATATCGTATGCTCTTATCCCTTCCGTATCATGAGAAATGCTGACTTTTCCCTGGATGAGGATGAGGCAGAGGATCTCCTGAAGGAGATTGAGAAGCAGTTAAAGAAGAGACAGTGGGGACAGGCGATCAGACTCGAAGTGGAGGATGGAATCGATAAGAGACTGCTTGCCATCATCAAGGCAGAGCTGTCTATCGGGGATGGAGATATTTACCGGATCGATGGACCGCTTGATCTGACCTTCCTTATGAAGATGTATGGGCTGCCGGGCTTTGATGATCTGAAGGAGCAGGGCTATGCAAAGCCACAGCCGGTACCGCAGCTTCCGGCAGACTGCAATATTTTTGAGGAGATCAGCAAGGGGGATATCCTGCTGCACCATCCCTATGAGACCTTTACCCCGGTGGTGGATTTCATCAGGCAGGCAGCAAGGGATAAGGATGTGCTGGCAATTAAGCAGACGCTGTACCGTGTCAGCGGTAATTCCCCGATCATTGCAGCACTTGCACAGGCTGCCGAGAATGGAAAACAGGTTACTGTACTGGTAGAACTAAAAGCCAGATTTGATGAGGAAAATAATATCGTATGGGCGAAGATGCTGGAGAAGGCAGGCTGCCACGTTATTTACGGACTGGTGGGACTGAAGACACACAGCAAGATCACTCTGGTAGTACGTCAGGAGGAAGACGGTATCCGCAGATATGTACATCTTGGAACCGGAAACTATAATGATGCCACAGCAAAGCTTTATACTGATGTGGGGCTTCTGACATGTGCAGAATCGATCGGTGAGGATGCCACAGCGGTATTCAATATGCTGTCCGGTTACTCGGAGCCTCTTGGCTGGAATAAGCTTTCTGTAGCGCCTCTGTGGCTGAAGGATAAGTTCCTGTATCTGATCAACAGGGAAAAGAAAAATGCAGAGGCCGGCAGGGAGGGACATATCATAGCAAAGGTAAACAGCCTTTGTGATAAGGATATCATCGAAGCCTTATATGAAGCCGGTGCGGCAGGAGTGAAGATCGAGCTGATCATCAGAGGTATTTGCTGCCTGAAAACGGGACTTCCCGGAATCGGAAGGAATATTACAGTGCGTTCCATTGTTGGAAATTTCCTGGAGCACAGCCGTATCTTTTATTTTGCCAATGACGGAAGACCGGAATTTTACTGTGCCAGTGCTGACTGGATGCCAAGAAACCTGGAAAGACGTGTGGAGATCATGTTCCCGGTGGAGGAACCGGTACTTCGTGAAAAGCTGATGCATATCCTGACCACTCAGCTTAAGGATACTGTCAAGGCAAGCATCCTGACGGCCGAGGGAATCTATGAAAAGGTTGATAAGAGAGGCAAGGAGCTGATCAATTCCCAGCAGACCTTCTGCAGGGAAGCAGTGGAGGCAGCAAGGGTTTCGGAAGAAACCGTAAATCACAGAGTATTTATCCCGGAGATGCATCATGAATAATAAGAAGATCATACTGGCAAGCGGTTCCCCAAGGAGAAAGGAACTGCTTGCCCAGATCGGCCTTTCCTTTACGGTAAGGGTAAGTGAGGCTGATGAACATACAGAGGAAACGAAACCGGAGAAGCTTGTCTGCATTCTGTCAGAGCGGAAGGCACTGGCCGTATGGGATGAGCTGACAGAGGAAGAGAAGAAGGAGAGTATCCTGATCGGCGCAGATACAGTAGTTGCTGTAGACGACAGGATTCTTGGAAAGCCGGCTGATGAGACGGAAGCGTTCCAGATGATAAAGCTTCTTCAGGGGAGATCCCATCAGGTTTATACCGGCGTGACGATCCTTAGGCAGGGTGGCCTGCAGCCTCTTGAGGAAGAAACAAATACATGCAGTATACAGAAAAAGCAGTTTTTTGAAAAGACAGACGTACTGGTATATCCCATGAGTGAGGATGAGATCACTGCATATGTGAAGACGGGAGAGCCGCTTGATAAGGCGGGCGCCTATGGCATACAGGGAAGCTTCGCCGCTTATATCCAGGGTATAAACGGCGACTACAGTAATGTAGTAGGACTTCCTGTCGGCCGGTTGTATCATGAGCTGTAAAATAACTGTACATCATAGGGTGCGAGTGTAACAGAACCTGTTTCCGGTAGGAAGCAGGTTTTTTCCTTGCCGGAATAGTTGAAGAGATAAAGTACACTGCTGCCGTTTTCATTTACTGACCGGCGGCAGATCACAGGGAATACAGGACCTGGAGGAAGGATCCCCATACGGACACAAAGATTCCCAAGCAGCTCTTCCAGTATATGGCTATCTGTGAAGAAGCAGCCAAGGTACGCTGCAGAGCCCTTGCCAAATGGATGCCAGGTAACAGCAGCATATTTTTCATAGGCACTGTGATCATAGGCTGCAAGCACTTCAGTCTCCTCTGAGAGAGGACGCAGCAGCTCCATAAAGGAAGCTGCCAGGGCAGAAGACTGGGAGGCAGCAGCATCCCCGGAGATGATCCCGTCTGTGAAACGGAGTGGAACGAAGCCGGATGGAACCGTAAACTGGTCATAGGTGATCCCGAAGCATTCAGTGAGACCACAGGGCTGCACCTTCGGATAGACGGACAGGTTTTCGTCAGAAAAGAAGCTGCGGAAGGTGCTGATCAGGTGGCCGCCATGGAAAACATACCTTTTCAGCCGCTCGATCAGGGGATCAGAAGCAGAATACAGGGCGGGTGTCAGGATGATACGGTATTTCTGGCAGAGAACGTCTGTATCTTCTGAAAGCACATCCTCCGGATAGATCACATCGCAGGCAATATTCAGCCGGTACAGGGCATCAAAGAGCCAGCGCATGATCTGATGATAGGAAAGACCGCCGATCGGAAAATAGGAAAGTCCTGTCAGGGAACGGTGCCCTAGAAGGACCGCACATTCGGCTGCTGGATGGTAAGAGAGGAGATCTGTATGTGCAGCAAGCTCCTGACCGATCTGACAGACCTCCCGGTAGGTTTCGTTCTCCTGAAGATCGTGGCTTAAAATACCTTTCCAGTAGGTTTCAAAGGAGTTATGGATAGAATGCCAGTGCCAGTACATGACAGAAGCAGCTCCCCCTGCAAGATGGCTGTATGCCTGAAGACGGAGCTGCCCGGGGTAAGGAAGCCAGCCTGGATTTCCCTGGGCCTGCGTTTCCAGAACCAGGTAGGGAGCCTTTTTGATAGAACGGCCGATTGCACCGCCCATGGCAATCTCTGCACCCGTCAGATCACCGGCAGAGGGGTGGTAGATATCGACACCTGCGATAGTAAGCGCCCTGGCAGCAGAGCGCTGGTCTACTTCTGGCTGGAGACCTTCGGAATGGTCACTCCATGCAAAATCAAAATTCTGTGTCAGGAACTGATCATCCCTTGCATATTCACGTACGATCCCTGACTGCCAGGAAAGAAAGTCAGTGACAAGGCGGCGCTGGAAGGCCTTAAACTCAGCTCCGAGACTGGCATTGATTGTGCCGCGGACATCCGGGAAATCCTCCCATGAGGCAATACGGTTGCTCCAGTAGGTCAGACCGAAGGCTTCATTCAGGGCATCTGTGGTTTTGAATTTGTCCTTTAAATAATCCACAAACATCTTCTGTACCCGTTCACCGGCTGTATCATAGGACTTTGTTTCATTGTCAAGCTGATAACCGATCACGTTAGGATGCGTGGCACAGACCTCCATCAGTCTGCGTATGATCCGTTCTGCATGAAACAGGTAACCGGGATGTGTGATATCCATATTCTGCCGGTGACCATAGAGAGAAGGACCACTGTGGGTAACTGCAAGGATATCGGGGTATTTCCTGACAAGCCAGGATGGGATAGCATAGGTCGGTGTACCAACGATCACGTGAAGAGAGTAAGCTTTTGCATTGTCCAGGACCTCCCTTACGATCGAAAAGTCAAAAACACCGTCTGATGGCTCAAAGCTGCTCCATGAGGATTCGGCAATACGGATCGTGTTAATCCCGGCCTTTTTCATCATTTCCATATCTGTGGAGATGCGCCTGACTGGCATATACTCCGGATAATAAGCGGTTCCATAGAGAATTTCTGTCTGATTGGCTATAAGATTCATGGCAGGTTCCTTTCCTTTACTCTGTTGTAAAAAACAATAAATTCTGTAAAGCTGCTATCAGTATAACTGTCTTATCATGAAAATTCCATAGGAAAACAAGAAAACGTTTTCTAAAAATGACATTTTAAAACAGTTTTATACAATTTGAAAAATTACGAAAAAAATAATAAAATATACGAAAAACACTGATGAACAACCGATTGCGCATTACGAAAATGTATAAACACATTCATAGATAATACAACCAGTAAAAAAGAATGTCTATTGTGCATAATGTACAAAAATTATGCTGCAAAATGTATGTATTCACACATTGACAGCAGCGTATATGGATGATATCCTAGGTTCATGAACAAACGGTTGCGCATATTGCGCAGCAGAAGTTCAGTAACAGGGAGCGCACAGCGCATCCCCAACTAAATTTAAGAAGGGAACGCATGGCGTATCTCAAACCAACAGGAGGAAAGATTAATATGAAAAAGAAATTGTTAGCATCTCTGCTTACTGTTTCCATGGTAGCAGCAATGCTCACCGGATGCGGAAACGCTGCAGTGGCAGAAGAAACACCGGCAGAGACTACAGAGACCACAGAAGAGGCTGAGGCACCTGCCGAGGATACGGCAGCCGCTGAAACCACAGATGCATCTGATGCAGTTGCAAACCTGATCGCAGCTACGACAGATACCGTATCTCTTAAGGTATGGGCATCAGAAGAAGATCAGGCTCTTACCACAGAGCTTCTTGAGAAATTCAAAGAAACATATCCTGATGTAACATTCGATATCCAGCTTGGCTCCGAATCTGAATCTACAGCAAAGGATACCATTCTTGCAGACGTAGAGGCTTCCGCAGATGTATTTGCATTCGCTGATGACCAGATCAATGAAATGGTTGCAGCAGGTGCACTTCAGGAGGTAAGTGCTACTTATACTTATGATGTTGCAAATGCAAACGCTGCAGGTTCTGTAGAAGCAGCAACAGTAGATGGCAAATTATATGCATATCCCATGACAGCAGATAACGGATACTTCATGTTCTATGATTCATCCGTATTTACTGAGGAAGATACACAGTCACTTGAGAAGATGATCGAGGTTGCGCAGGCAGCCGGCAAGAAGATTGCCATGGACGTATCAAACGGCTGGTACATCTACGCTTTCTTTGAGGGTGCAGGCCTTGAGCTTTCCCTGAATGATGACGGTGTTACCAATACCTGTACATGGAACGGTGCAGGCGGTACAGATGTAGCACAGTCCATTCTTGATCTGTTCTCATCAGGCGTACTTGTAGATATGGATGATGAAAATCAGGCAACAGCAATTGCTGAAGGAACAGTAGTAGCGTGTGTAAACGGTACATGGAGAGCTGAGACAGCCCAGGAAGCATGGGGAGAGAACTATGCAGCAACTAAGCTTCCTACCTTCGATGTAGCAGGTGAGCCCAAGCAGATGAGCTCCTACTCTGGTTACAAGCTGATCGGTGTAAGCCCCTACTCCAAGAATGTAGGCTGGTCAATGCTCCTTGCAGAGTTCCTGACAAATGAGGATTCCCAGACTGCAAGATTTGAAGCAAGAGGACTTGGACCTGCTAACATTGCAGTAGCAGAGAGTGATGCAGTTAAGTCAAATCCTGCAATCTCCGCACTGGCAGCCCAGGCAGCTTTTGCAACACCTCAGCGTGTAGGCGGAAACTTCTGGTCACCTGCTGAAACATTAGGACAGATCCTTGCATCTGGCAATCCTGATGGAACAGATCTTCAGACACTGCTTGATACAACAGTAGACGGTATCACAGCTCCCGTACAGTAATTCTATAGATGAATTGCCAATACCCCACATACCTTCCGGGTATGTGGGGTATTTTTCAAAAGAAGGTACAATCAATCAAATCAATCGAATCAATCGAAAGAACTCTCAGAGGGGTTTCACATGAATAATAAATTTTTTAAAGAATTTTGTATTGCCGTTTCCAAAGGTGATATTTTCGTAAAACTCTCCCTCCTTTTTATGGGAGCAGGCTATTTCGCAAGAAAACAGATCATCAATGGTATTATCATGATGCTGCTTGAGGCTGTGTTTGCTGTTATGTGCGTCGGTTATGCAGCCCCCAATCTTGCCAAGTTCGGTACACTTGGTACCGTACAGTTCGAACAGGTCTTTGACCCGCTTACACTGAAAAGTACAGTCAACGATTACGATAACTCATTTCAGATACTGCTGAATTCCATTATTGCATTATTTCTGATCGTTGTGTTTATTCTCGTATATATTTCCAACGTGAAGACTGTTTATCGTCTTCAGATGGATCAGAAGGAAGGCAGACATATCAATACCTTTAAGGAAGATATCAGAGCTTTATTTAATGAGAAGTTCCATATCACTCTGATGACACTTCCCTGTATCGGTATCATATTAATGAACATTCTGCCGATCCTTGTGCTGATCGCAGTGGCATTTACCAACTATGATCAGCAGCATATGCCGCCAAGTGCCCTGTTTACCTGGGTTGGTTTTAGGAACTTTAAAAACCTGTTTACCACATCTGCGACGATCACCTTTGGTTATTCCTTTACCAAGGTTCTGGTCTGGACACTGGAATGGGCAGTGCTGGCAACCTTTACCACCTATATTCTTGGTATCCTGCTTGCAAAGTTTATCAATGACAAGAAAACAAAATGTCCAAAGCTCTGGAGAACCCTGTTTATTATCGCTATTGCGGTTCCCCAGTTCGTAACACTGCTTCTTGTACGTAACTTCTTTGGGGATAACGGTATCGTGAATACGATCTGTGCCAATATAGGTGTGACAGATTTCCTGAAGAATATCGGTCTGGTAAATAAGAGCCTTAGTTATATTCCGTTCCTGACAAATCCCGGATGGGCGAAGTTCATGATCGTTATGATCAATATCTGGGTAGGTGTTCCCTATCAGATGCTGATTGCAACCGGTGTCCTGATGAACATTCCGGAGGATCAGATCGAAAGCGCCAGGATCGATGGTGCTTCCAGCTTCCAGATCTTCCGTAAGATCACAATGCCGTATATGCTGTTTGTTACAGGACCGGCGCTGATCACTGATTTTGTTAAGAATATCAATAACTTCAACGTAATTTACCTGCTGACACAGGATGTGTTCGTGACATCCAACCAGGCACTGGCGAACTCCAATGCGAAGGAAGTCGATCTGCTGGTTACATGGCTGTTCAGACTGACCAATGAATATTACAACTACAAGATGGCATCCGTGATCGGTATCTGTGTATTTGTGATCTGTGCAGCGTTTACATTGGTTACCTTCACAAGAACTATTAAGGGAGATAAGGAGGATGAGTTCAGATAATGAAAAAGCAGTTTAAATTTATTGGAAGACATTTGGTTTTACTGTTACTTGCTGTGATCTGGCTGATACCGATCGTATGGCTTGTCGTTACCTCCTTCAGTGGATATAAGGGAATCAATACTGCCCACTTTTTCCCACAGACATGGTCACTGGATAATTATGTGGCACTGTTCCTCAGGCCGGACTCCGTAGTCCAGTATAAGAAATGGTTTGCCAATACTCTGGTGATCGCAATCTTTACCGCACTGATCTCTACCATTTTCGTGCTGATGGTTGCCTACACCATGAGTTGTATGAGATTTAAGGGCAGAAAGCAGCTGATGAGCTTTGGTATTATTCTGAATATGTTCCCCGGTGTACTGTCCATGATCGCTGTTTACTTTATTTTAAAGAGCTTCGGCCTTACCAACAGCCATGTCGGCATGATCATTGTTTACTCGGCAGGAAGCGGACTTGGGTACCTGATCGCAAAGGGCTTTATGGATACGATTTCAAACTCCCTGCGTGAAGCAGCAAGGCTTGAAGGGGCATCCGAGGCGAAGATCTTCTGGAAGATCATTCTTCCGCTGTCAAAGCCTATTATTGTATACACCGTAATCAGTTCTTTCCTGGTTCCCTGGGGAGATTTCGTGTTTGCAAAGCTGATGCTGAACTCAGGTATTTCTACAGACTGGACTGTAGCTATCGGACTGTATAACATGCTGAATAAGTCTCTGGTGAATAAATACTTCTCTATTTTCTGCGCAGGCGGTGTGATCGTTTCTATCCCGATCTCCATTCTGTTTGTCATTATGCAGAAGTTCTATGTAGAAGGAATTACCGGAGGTTCTGTAAAGGGCTGATCGTATGGAAACAAAGAAAAAGACCATCGATGACATCGCCAGGGATCTTCAGATATCCAAGACCACGGTATCGAGGGCAATTTCCGGAAAGGGAAGGATCAGTGAGGAAACAAGGCGCAGGGTGCTTGCCTATATCAACGAATATAATTACAGACCAAGTGCCATCGCTAAGGGACTTGCCAAGTCCAGAACCTTTAATATTGCCTTCGTGATGCCGGGAGATTACAGCAGTTCAGATCTGCCCTTCTTCCAGAAGTGTATGTGGGGGATCAGCCGGACGGCCTCACGGATGGACTATGACCTGATCGTATCCATGGTGGAGGAAGGGGATATTTCCCAGCTTGTCAGACTGGTAGACAGACAGAAGATCGATGGTGTCATCCTGGCAAGAACAACAGAAAAGGATGAACCGGCGGCATATCTGCAGGCAAACCGGATTCCGTTTGTGACAGCCGGATCTGCGGCGGAGGAGTCGATCATACAGGTGGACAATGACCATTTTTCTGCCTGCAAGGAGCTGACCAGCATCCTGATCTATAAAGGGATCAGGAGGATAGCATTAATTGGTGGCAGCAACAGCTATATTGTCAATCAGAAAAGACTGATGGGATTCCGGGAAGCCTTTATGCAGGCAGGAGCTTTTCTGGACACCAGCCTGGTCTATACAGACATTGAGAATCCTGCGAGAATAGAAAGTGCTGTGGAAGAAATCCTGGAGAAAAAAGCGGAGTGTATCATTGCCATGGACGATTCGATCTGTGGTTACGTCCTTAGCAAGCTGAGCAGGGAGCAGTGCCGGATACCTGAGGATGTCAGGGTGGCATCCTTCTACAACAGTACGATGCTGGAGCAGCATCAGCCGGCGATCACAGCGCTGAACTTTGATGTGACGGAGCTTGGCATGGTATGCTGCAGTACACTTTTGGATGCTATCGATAAGAAAGAAATAAACAGAAAAACCCTTCTTGGCTATGAAGTGCTGATGAAGGAATCTACACAGAAATAAAAGGAAATAAGAAATAACCTGAAACATGGAGGAGATATGGATAAATTTGTTGTAAATATCATTCATCGTCCGGAGATGGTTCCTGAATATGCGGAAAAGGTGACCGGACATGGCAAGGAAGAAAATATCGGCAGAAAAGCACTGCTTACAGAATCTCTGGATATTTTCAGATTCCAGCAGGAGACTGCACATAAGAATGGACTGAAAACAACCATTCAGATGACATATGCTAGTTTATTTAATGAAGAAGCGATCGCTATCGCAAAGGAAGACCATGAAAGGTATGGAGATGAGATCGCACTTTCCCTGCTTGGACTGCCCTGTAAGGAATTCCGGGAGAAATACAAGACCAAGGATTTCTGCATTTGGATGTTTTCCATGGAAGACAAGAAGTCTATCGTAGATGATGTGTTTGGAAAATTCCATGACATTTTTGGATTCTATCCGGAGTCTACAGGCTCCTATTACATGGATGCAGAGCTGACCAACTATATTAAGGAAACCTATCCTTCTGTCAAGTGTGCAGTAGCGACGTGCTGGGAGGAAGGTCCAAAGGCCTACCATACCTGTAATAATTCCTGGTATACACTGATGGATGGCGGCCCATGGAATCCCTGGATCCCCAGTAAACAGAACATTCATGCACCGGCAGCAAATGAAGCAGAGGACAGCGGTATCGTGGCGATCCCGCATCTGTCCAGAGACCTGCTTGCCTGCTATGATGGAAATGGATCCAATTTTGGAACCCATCCCCAGAATGTACTGCGTGGCATGATCTATGACACCAAAACCTGGGAGTATCCTTATCTGTATAATCTCATCGACCAGTACAGGGATCTGGAGAAGTATAATAATGGTTATGCTTATAATATGATGTTTGTCGGACCCGGCTGGTTAAACAAGATGGGACGCTGGGAGGCACCTTATGAGCTGCTGAAAAAGTCTTATGAAGATGGTATGGCTTATTATGGACAGCTGAAGAAGGAAGGCAAGCTGGAAGATATGACCATGGCGGAATTTGCAGATTACTTCCGCAGCAAGAAGACCTATACAGAACCTGAATGTGCACTTTGGAGAGATATCCTGTATGGATCAGACAAGCAGCTTTTCTGGTACTGTGATCCTTATATGAGAGCCTGCATCAATATGAATCAGGGTGGTGCCCTTGTTGATCTGCGTCCTTATGCAGCCAAGCTGAAATGGGAAGTGGGGATCGGAACACCTCATGTCCAGGATGCCTCCTATCCATTCCTGATCCAGGAAAAATACAGAGCCGGCTACTTTACCCATTATGCAGGTGAGGGAACAGTGAGAAGTGCCAAGCTGAGCTATCATGGAGAAGAGGTGGATCTGTGCCTTTGCCGTACACATGCAAGGTTCAGTGAGGAAGTCATTGAGGACGGCAGGAAAAAGAGGATCCTGACACTGAATCCGGTAGATATTGAGTTTTATGATCTGACAGTAACCCTTCAGACCAGAGTGATCTTTACAGAGGGAAGCTCTGAGATCGAGATGGAAAGAACCGTTTTATCCATGAGCAATCCTGATGCAGAGGTGGAGCTGAATGAATATATGGTAGCCTGCTATGGTACCACAGAATATCCGGAGGATATGACAGGCATCACCCTGACCTGCAGGGGAAAAGAAGATAAGAGCATTGCCTATGCCTATAAGTGCAGGGAAGAAGAGGAAGAGGGAGCAGCGAGCGTTGAGGCAGTGATCCCGCCTGTAGAGACAAAGGTTTCCATGAGATCCTCTGACAGCAGTGCAGCAGGCTATATCAGAGAGGGATATGCGTTTTCACCGATGTTTACGCTGGGATATAAGTCAAAGTTAAAGGATAAGGAGGTAGTTTCTACATGGCTCAGGCTGGAAAAGGCAGATTAAATTACAGATGTCCTTCCTGTTTTATGAGAGATCTGGACATTGATATGTTTTATGATAAAGAGAAAAATGAGTACTATTGCATGCGCTGCCAGTATGTAGGTACGGAAGAAGATGTACTTGAAAAGAACGAAATGGTAAGGTTCCGCTATAAAGATATGTATAAGCGCTTTACGAAATTCGATTTTGAGTAATGGCAATGAGAAGACCGTTTCTTACGGTTTTTGATTGCAGATGATTGATTGTATCTGCCTTTGTCCCCCGGCCGCACAGCAGCCGGGGGACATTGTGCATTATCAGGAAGGAGTACCCGATGAAATATTATAAGGGAATGGATCTTTCCACGCTGATAGAGGTGGAAAGCTGTGGTGGAAAATTTTATGATGGGGCAGAGGCAGAGGATGCGATTGCCATTTTGAAGCGGTATGGGATGAATGCGGTCAGGATCCGTCTGTTCAATGATCCCTATTCAGAAAAGGGAGAGCCTTATGGGGCGGGAACCAATGATCTTGAGACAGCACTGGCTCTTGCGAAAAGAGCCAGAAAAGCAGGACTTGACATTCTGTTAGATTACCATTACAGTGATTTTTGGGCAGATCCAGGCAAACAGTTTATCCCAAAAGCATGGAAGGGATATTCTGTAGAAGAACTGGAACAGGCAGTTTATGATTACACCAGGGAAACCCTGCTGGCTTTTGAAAGCAAAGGCCTTTTACCGGATATGGTACAGGTAGGAAATGAGCTTACGAATGGACTGCTTTGGCCATATGGCAGGAAACCGGAATATGATAATATCGCCAGATTTGTCAGTGCCGGCATCAGGGCCGTGAGGGAGATCTCGGGACAGGCGCTCCTTGCAGGACTCCGGGATGAGAAGATAAAGGTGATGATTCATCTTGATAATGGCGGCAATAATGAAATGTACCGTGACTGGTTCGATCATTATGTGGAGCGTGGTGAGGACTTTGATGTCATCGGTCTTTCCTATTATCCTTTCTGGCATGGCACCTTTGATATGCTCGAGCATAATATGAAGGATATGGCTGAGAGGTATCATAAGGAGCTGATCATAGCCGAGGTATCCATGGGCTTTACTATGGAGGATTATGCTGCCTATGAAAGGCTGGCACCATCTGAACGAAAGGGAATGGCGACCAGACAGGAGCTTGTAGACAGGATAGAATTTCCTATGACGAAGGAAGGCCAGAGGGATTTTATGAAGGAGCTGTTCCGGCGTCTTAAGCAGGTACCGGAGCATCTGGCAAGAGGCTTCTTTTACTGGGAACCGGCATGGATTCCGGTAGAAGGCAGCGGATGGGCCACAAAGAGCTCTCTTGCCTATATCGAAGATCCAGGACCCTGTGGAAATGAGTGGGCCAATCAGGCGCTTTTTGATTATGAAGGACATGCGCTTCCCTCTCTTGCAGCGATCAGAGATTACCAGCCTGAAATATAAACAGACCAAAGGAGAACTGATATGGATGAGTTTGATGATGCAGTAGTACGGTGCTTTTTAAAAAAGCAGCGTCAGCTGTTCCCGGAGAATGTGGCAGAGACACCGGAGGAAGCAGAAGCCTTTCTGCAGGACTGCTTTGCCGTTGTTGTTGATTCCCTGAAGGAGGTATGGGAATTTTTTGAAGAAGAAGGAATTGATACGGAGGGCATGAAGGGAGACGATATCCTGAAGGCGGAAGAAGTATTTGATGTAGGAGATGGAAGATACCTGATTGTAGAAGGTTAAGACAGGATAGACAAAAAAGGCTGTTGCAGGACACGGAGGCGTGATACTGTGATGGCCTTTTTGTATCTGGGAAAAAAGATCCAGAGAAGCAAGCTTTGGATTGAATGAAAAAGCAAATAATGATAAACTGAATGACAGATTCTACAGAATAAGACAAATACAGACTATGCGAAGTGGATTTCGTATAATTTCTTATTTTGCGAAGATCACATTCAAAATTGTTTCATGGAATTTCTTATTTTGCGAAGATCAAAGCGGGAATATTTTACGATACGGAAAATGCTTTCTATTGATACAAGAGCTAATATACAATATATTTTGTATAAAATCAATGTTTCAATATGAACTTTAATTGTTTTTTTAGCAATACATAACTGGCAGAGCTTGAAAAACACCGATTTCAAGGGCATTATCCAATACCAATTTTTTATGAACCGTCATTTTTATGGTCAGCAGGAAAGGAGTTACCAAATGCCCAGAAGAGGTACCAATATCTACAAACGAAAGGATGGAAGATGGGAGGGGAGGATTCCCTATGAGCATCCTTCCCATCAGAAAAAATACCATTCCGTCTACGGAAAGACCTATCAGGAAACAAAACAGAAAATGGAGCAGGAACGGGAGCTGTTAAGGATACTGAACAATTACGAAGATCTTGAGATAAAGGCTGCAGCAGAAATCTGGCTGACTGACAGGGAGCCCTATCTGAAGGTATCCACCATAGCAGCCTACAGAAATATCATTGAAACACATATTATCCCGCAGACAGGCAATATCAAAGTGACCAGATTTACACAGAGGGAAATGGAACGCTTTGCAGCAGGTCTCCGTTCAGCCGAAAAAGGATATTCTCTGTCCCTTACCTACAGCAGAAGCATTTGTGCACTCCTGCTGACCATTTTGTCCTATGTCAGGAAAAAATATGGTTATCATATGATATTGCCTGAAAATCCAATATCCACAGAAAAGAAAAAGCAGCTCCAGCTTCCCGGGGAAAACAGTCTCCACAGGCTGGAGGATTACCTGATCACACATGCGGAAGACGATACCTGCCTTGGGATCCTGATCGCTTTTCATACGGGTATAAGACTGGGAGAGCTCTGTGCCCTCACATGGGAATGCATTGACCTTGAGGAAAGCGTTCTTTCTATTAAAAGAAGCATGCAGCGGACATCAGGAAAAATCGAAGCAGGAAAAACAGAGATCGTCCTGCAGGAGCCAAAATCCCTGACCTCCCTCCGGAGCATTCCACTGCCTCCTGTACTGCTTCCCTTCCTGAGGCAATACAGGCAGCAAGATCCCTGTTACGTGATCCGTGGAAAAAAGAAACCCTTTGCGGAGCCAAGGACTGTGCAGTACCGTTTCTCGAAGATCCTTAAGCAATGCCGGAGCGAGGATTTTCATTTTCATATGCTCAGACATGCCTTTGCCACCAGATGCATCGATATGGGATTCGATGTCAAAAGTCTCAGTGAAATCCTGGGACACAGCAATGTCCAGATCACCATGAATCTATATGTCCACTCTACCATGCAGCGAAAAAAGCAGTTAATGAATCTTTTTACAGCAAAGCCACCGGAAGAAATGCAGCATCCGCCTTTATCCTATAACACGTCAGAATAATGGTCAGCAGGACGGGAAACCGTCCTGTTTTTCTATGCTTTCCAGCTATTTCGTAAAATAAGAAATTTTACGAAAAATATTATTTACGATATATGGAACAAATATACAGCAAACATATTTTACATGACGAGGTGAAACGGCATGAAATATATGGATATTCATTCCCATCTGCTGCCTGGCATTGATGATGGGGCCAGGGATTTTGAAATAAGCATGGAAATGTTTCGCATCGCAGAGAAAAACGGGATCGGGGCAATGATCCTGACACCCCATTATAAACCCATGCATCATAATGCATCACCGGCTACGATCCGGCGTCTGATCAGTGAGATAGAAGAAAAGCTGAAGGAAGAGGAGATAGAGCTCCGGCTTTATCCAGGAAACGAGATTTACTATCACAGTGAAGCTGTCTCACAGGCACTTGAGGGAAGGCTGTGTACCATGGCGGGGAGCAGCTATGTACTTGTGGAATTTAATCCCATGGATGAGTTTGAATATATCAGGAATGGTCTGTACCAGTTCCTGGCAGAGGGCTTCCGGCCTGTCCTGGCACATGTGGAGAGATACCGCTGTATGACCGGCAAAGCTGACCGGACTGAGGAGCTGACCGGCATGGGAGCTTACATACAGATAAATGCAGGCAGCCTTATGGGACGCTATGGTCTGCAGACCAAAATGTTTACCAGAGGTCTGCTGAAAAGAAAAGCGGTGCATTTCGTGGCAACGGATGCCCATGATACGAAAAACAGAGCTCCGGAGCTTAGCGAGTGTGCCAGATTTTTGGTTAAAAAGTTTGGAGAAGATTACACACGGGAGCTGCTTTATGAGAATCCAATGAAGCTCGTCCAGAATGAATATATATAAGCTTCCGGACAAAGAGAGACCTGACGAAGGAAAAGCAGATAACAGGCAGAAATACAGGAGATAAAGAAAACTATGGAACAACAAATGCAAACAAATACCTCTGTGGCGGGCAGAAATGATGATGACATGATAGAGATCGATCTGCTGGAGGTTTTCCAGATACTTCTTGGCAGGATCTGGTTGATCATAAGTGCCGGACTTTTCTGTGCACTTGCCTGCTTTGCCTTCAGCAAATTCGTACTGGTTCCGACTTATGAATCCACCACCAAAATCTATATTCTGAATAAGACAAGTGAATCTACAGTGACCTACAGTGATGTACAGCTTGGCAGCCAGCTGACCAAGGACTATGCGGAGCTGATCAACAGCCGGTATGTCCTGGAGGAGGTGATCCAGGAGCTGGCGCTTGATATGGATTATGATGTGCTGCTGAAAAAGGTTAGTGTATCTACGCCGACAGATACCCGTATCGTTTCGATCACAGTAGAGGATTCAGACCCTGTAATGGCTATGAATATTGCCAATGCCATTCGGGAGGCTGCAAGTAGCCATATCCAGAACGTAATGGATATAGAGGCGGTAAATGTGGTGGAGACAGCAAACATGCCTACTGAAAAGGCAGGACCGAGTGTAGTGAAATGGAGCCTGATCGGAGGGATCATCGGTGTACTTCTCGTCAGTGCCATTGTGATCATACAGTATCTTATGGATGATACGATCAAGACCAGTGATGATGTGGAGAAATATCTGGGACTCAGTACACTGGCACTGATCCCGGTCGCAGTAGAGGAAACAGAGAATAAGAAGAAAAAACGTAGAAAGCACTGACACAGGGCAGGAACAGTGAAGCCGAAAATGACCAGATGACAAGGTGAAAAAACATGCAGAATGTAAAACTACAGTTTGAAAAAAAGAATAATGATTACCGGATCCGGGAGGCCTTTAAGACACTCAGATCCAATATTGAATTCTGTGGCGGGGATGTGAAGGTGATCGCAGTTACGAGCTGCACCCCGAATGAAGGAAAGTCCAGTGTGGCAATGGAAATGGCGAGAGCCTTTGCTGAGGCAGGAAGCAAGACCATGCTGATCGATGCAGATATGAGAAAAAGTGTCCTTGTCGGCCGGTATAAGACAGGTGCTGTCCGGAAGGGACTGACACATTGTCTGATCGGAAAGGCCAACTATCTGGAGGTTATGTGTGAGACAAATGTTCCAAATCTATATGTCACCTTTTCCGGACCGGTACCGCCAAATCCCAGCGAGCTTCTTGGAGGAGAAAAGTTCCGCTCTATCCTGAATGTCCTTCGAAGCTCCTTTGACTATGTGATCGTGGATACACCCCCGCTTGGCAGTGTCATTGATGCGGCTGTTGCCGCAAAGAGCTGTGACGGTACAGTGCTTGTCATCGAGAGCAATGCCATCAGCTACCGCTTTGCCCAGAAGGTCAAGGAACAGCTCGATAAGACCGGAAGCCGTATCCTTGGTGTAGTCCTGAATAAGGTGGACATGAACGGGAAGGGCTATTATGGCCATTACGGAAAATATTATGGCAAATACTATGGAAAATATTATGGAAACTACGGATCTGAAACGGCTTCCAGACAGGAGAAGAGCTCTTTAGAGAATGAGGTGCGCCAGTTCCGGGATGATATGGTAGAGGATCCTGAAAAAGGAAGAACTGCTCAGAAAATATCAGAGGCAGGTAAAGATCCAGAAGACATAGAATTCATTGAGGACATTTAGGAAGACAGAGTATGAAGCAGAGCAAAGTGATCGGAATTATTCTTGTAGTGTTGAATATAGCACTGGCTGTTGTCTGTATCATCCTTTCTGTAGGACAGGATAAAACAAAGCCAGTATTTGATTTCCAGGCAGCGGAGGTTGTTTACCGGGCAGGAATGGATGAGGAAAAACTGAAGGAGGGGATCACAGCCAGGGACAATGTAGATGGTGATATCACAGACCGGATCGTTGTGGAAAAGATCGTGACGGATCCGGCAGAAAATACAGCGGTTGTATTTTTCGCAGTCAGTGACAGAGCCGGCAATGTCGCCAAGTGCTCCAAGGTATTCCCTGCTTCCCTGGAGGGAGAAAACGAAGAGCTGGCAGACCAGCTGACGCAGGCAGGCTATGATGCAGCCTTTGCATCGGAAAGCAGCCTGACGGCTGAACATACTGATGCTTCAGCGGATCAGGAAAATGAAACGGACAATTCTGAAAATGCAGAGAATGAGGAACAGCCAGAGGATGCGGAGTCTTTAGAAAACCCGTCACCTACAGCCTCACCAAGACCGACCAGAACACCAGAGAATACACCGAAGCCAGAGCCGGAACAGGAGGCAGTGGAAGAGCAGAAGCCCGCGGAAGCACCAAAAACAAATGATGCAGCACCGGTACTCAGCCTGAAGCAGAATTCTGTGAAGGTAGCGGCTGGTTCTTCACCGGCATGGGTGAATCTGATCGGAACCCTGAGGGATGACAAGGACAGCTATGAAACCCTGTTCAGGAACCTGAAGGTCAGTAAATATGATGTCAATAAGCCGGGTACATATGAAGTGACAGTCCAGACAGAGGATTCGGATGGCAACAGATCAGCAGCGGTGCCGATCACGATACAGGTGCAGTAGGACAGAGCGGCAGGCACTGGGAAAATAAGAGGACAGCAAAGACATGACTAAAAAGGAAAAACGGGATCTTCGGATCAATCAGGAAAAGGAATATCTTCTGGATCCTGAATATGTGGCAGCAAAAAAGAAAAAGAGAAAGAAAAAACTGGCGCTCACAATTGTAATTGAACTGATAGCAGTGGCAGCCCTGATCGTGGCAGCCTTCCAGATCGTCCGCGCGGTCGGTAAAAAAAGCCTTACCAGCAAGGCAGAGGAAGCCACGCCGGATCTGAACCTTGTCCGTGCATCGGAGACACTGACGGAAGAGGAAGAAACAAAGTGGCAGGAGGGCTGGGTGAAATATAATGGCAGCATTTATGCCTACAACGAAGATATCAGGACCTTCCTGTTTATGGGAATTGATAAGAAGAGTGATGTGAAGGAAGTAGAAGAAGGGACAAAGGGTGGACAGGCAGATGCCCTGTTTCTGGCAGTGATGAATCCCCATGATAAGACGCTTAAGATCGTCGGCATCAACCGGAACACCATGGCAGATGTAGATATTTATAATGACAGCGGCGCCTATGTGACGACCCAAAAGGCACAGATTGCTGTCCAGCACGGCTTTGGAAATGGTGTTGAGGAAAGCTGTGAGTATCAGAAAAAAGCAGTCAGCAGACTGTTTTACGGACTGCCGATCCATGGCTATGCCGCCATCAACATGAGTGCGATCCCGACCATAAATGATGCGGTAGGGGGTGTGGATGTGACAGTGCTTGATGATCTGACGAAGTATGACAGCTCCCTGAAAAAGGATGCAAAGGTGCATCTGATGGGAGAAGCTGCCTTCTGGTATGTGAAGGCCAGGGATGTGAATGTGTTTGGCTCAGCGGATATGCGTCTTGCCAGACAAAAGCAGTATCTGAACGCCTATGTACAGGCAGCCAAGTCGGCAGCAAAGAAGGATATCACCGTAGCCCTTGATCTGTACCAGGCAGTGGTGCCACAGATGGTAACAGATATTTCCGCAGACGAGGTAGCATACCTTGCGCCGATCCTTGTAGATTATAGCTTTGATGAAAACAGCTTTTACATGATGCAGGGAGAAACCGTCATGGGAGATGAATTTGAAGAGTTCTATCCGGATGAGGATGCTCTTTATGAAATGATCCTGAATATCTTTTATGAGCCGGTGGAGCAGTAAAAGCACTATACATAAAGAAGGAAGCAGAATGAAAAGAAAATTTTTGACGCTGGGACTTACCGGTATAATACTGGTCAGCAGCCTGCTGACCGGGTGTGCCGGCAAAGACCAGAATATAGCAGAAACAGAAGAAACGGAAATGACAGAGAATGCGGGACAGTCTGCAGAAGATCAGAAGCAGACAGGGATCGCTGGTGAAAGCGCTTCCGATTCCCAGATTGATTTCACAGCCCTTCAGGCAGAAAATCCGGATATTTTCGGCTGGCTCTATATACCGGGAACCGGGATCGATGATCCCATCCTACAGAGCGAAGAGGCAGATGATTATTATGAAACAAGAGATGCCTATGGCAGGGATAATGCTGCAGGCGCTCTGTATACTGAGCTAGCCAATCTGAAAAATATGTGTGATTTCAACACAGTTATTCATGGAAGGGGAGACAGCGAGGCTGCACCGTTTGCAGGATTGTATGATTATGCAGATCCTGATTTCTTTGACAAGCATGAATATGCTTACGTTTATATCGATGGCAATCTTCTGACCTATGAGATCTTTGCAGCCTATGAAAGAGAGGATACCAGTCTGATCAGAACCTATGACTTTACCTATCAGAGTGGATGCCAGCAGTTTATAGATGATCTGTATGGAACCCGTGTCATGGGAATGAACCTGCGGGAAAGCTTTGGAGAGGTAAGTCCATACAATTTCCTGATCACCCTTACGACTAAGAAGGATGCAGCTTCAGATAAACAGTTTGTTGTGATTGCAGCCCTTGTGGGAGATGCTGCAGGAACTATAGACAGAGTTGTTGAATAAAAATAACACAGTAACCTGTGATGCAGGTACAGGCTATGCAGGTATCAACACCGGTAAAACGGTGATGATATAAAACCACACTCAGGCTTTCGGCTTTTTGCTGAAAAGAAAGGAGGAGACAGTCCAATGAAAAAGCTTATCGCATGTACCCTGATCGGAGCAATGCTCTGCGGTATGACTGTATCTGCAGCAGGATCACCTTCTGCAGCAGTAGTTGCATCCAGCGTTTCTGCAACAGTAGAAGCAGCTGCAGCAGCTGAAAGTAAGTCAGTCGGTGAGTATACCAACAATGCAATTGTTGAGACTCCCGGACTCCCGGATGCACTTCCGACAGGACAGGGTGGACACGTTATCATTAACGGAGCCCCCAGTAATGTAATTTTCTTCTTAACAAAGGCTAATGCAGCTACTGTTAAGGACGCAAAGGCACAGGCTACTGAGCTTGGCGGAAAGGTTCTTTCTGTATTTGGAACCAAAGCAGTTGTCGGCAAGTTCGAATCTGCTCAGGTTAACTTCTACATGAAGGGCGTGAAGGCAGGCCAGAGCATCAAGGTTTACCAGAAGGTAAACGGTGCATGGGTTGAGGTTAAGGTTGTAGAGATCAGAGAGGATCACGTAGTTGTCGATATGACAAGCCACGGAACTCTTGCCTTTATTGAGGTTCCTGCAGCACAGTAATCCAATCCGGTATTAGTGTTTTTTAGCAGCCAGGCATTCTCAACCTGGCTGCATAATGGGATTTAAAAGTAATCATGCATGATTATTTTTCCGGGTGTGGTCGTCAGTCAGGGGCGCAAGCCTCTGGCTGATATAAAAGGAAGGATGGACAGACGGACGTCCTTGCCAGAACCTTGACAATTGCATATCTTACATCGAGATGAATACTGAAAAATAAACGAAATCATGTTCAAAAAACTCCTTGCACAGCGTGAGTATATATGATATAGTAATTGCCAATCAGTGAAAGAAAGATTCTGATCAAGCTGCTGAGGGTACTCTCCGGAGATGAAAATGTAGAGGACACAGAGGCTATACTTCAGGAAATGAATGTGAAAGAGGAGGATGAAATCAGTATGTGTGAATTATTTGACCAGTATACCAGAAAAGGCAGAGCAGAAGTGATACCTGCCATGATCCGTACCTGCAAGCGGTTTCATATAAGCTATCAGGATACGGCAGACAGTATCAGAAGGGAACTGAAGCTTCCTGACAGTGAAATCGAAGAAAATATGAAGCTCTACTGGTAAAAGCAGTATACAACTGAAAAGAAAACGGGTGCTCCCGGTGTAAGATATGTGATTGTCTTATGCCGGGAGTTTTATTATGCCATAGGAAATTATTCCGTAATGTTCCAATGACATAAAAAGCGCTCCGGTGGCAGATTTTCTGCATAAAAAGTGAAGAATCTTCTGAGTAGTATACGCTGCCTGAAGCTTTTGAACAGTCATAGCGGGGCAAAAGAAACCGGCAAAGTCCGGTGATGGCGAAGCTATGTCAAAAACAGGAGTGGAGAAGATAGGATATGTGGTATGTAATTCAGACAGTAAACGGAGAAGAACAGCAGGTTTGTACCTGGATCAACCAAAGGATGGACAGGGCACTGTTCAGGCGGTGTTTTGTCCCATTATATGAGGATGTCTGGCGAAAGGAAGGCATCGGCAATATCAGCATCCGGAAGATGTTTGGCGGCTATCTCTTTATTGAAACGGATAGACCTGAGGATGTTTATGAGGAGCTTCGAAAGGCTCCAAAGCTTACGATCCTGATCGCTGAAAAGGATCAGACAGGCAAGTGTTTTTGGCCAATTCATAAGGAGGAGGAAGAGTTCCTTGACAATGTCCTTTGGGACGGTCTTATGCGTGTAAGCTATATAGAAAGAAATGCAAATGGGCGGATCACGTTTGTGGCAGGTCCGCTGGCGGACTATCAGGAATATATCGTGAAAATCGATCTGCCTCACCGGAGAGCTATTGTAGAAATGCCATTTCTTGGTAAAAAAAGAAGACTGAAATTTGGTCTGTGGTCGAGCAAGGATCCGGCGATTCCGTGGCTGGAGGAAGCGAAGAAAAGGCGGCTTGAGGAGAAAAGATCAGGGCATTCAGAAACTGATACACAGAAAGAAGTCAGCACAGGACGGAAGACCGGACAGGAATATCTGCATGAAGGTGGGATTACAGAAGGGGATTATGTAGTCAATATCACAGGAATTTATGGAGATGGGCTTCTTAAGGTGATTTCAGTAAATGAAAAAAATCGGAGTGTAACAGCAGTCGTACCGCTGTTCGGGGAGCTGATCCCGGTACAGATGAGTATGGATGATGTG
>ERZ1026860.143-NODE-143-length-55745-cov-11.840312_pt1 | contig 55745 bp, 48 predicted proteins | sample MGYA00380160_ERZ1026860 | MGnify/ENA primary metagenome ERZ1026860 (study PRJEB33269, sample SAMEA4719796) | human gut metagenome | biome: human-associated habitat; feature: organic feature; material: feces | place: Cameroon | collected 2013-10 ... | reverse complement strand
AAGCGGTAAAAAGTAGGTGAAATATAGAAAGTAAGCAAGATAGGCACCGCCTAGAGTAAGCGAACGAGGAACAAAGCGGTAAAAAGTAGGTGAAATATAGAAAGTAAGCGAGATTGGCACCGCCTAGAATAAGCAAATGAGGAACAAAGCGGTAAAAAGTAGGTGAAATATAGAAAGTAAGCAAGATAGGCACCGCCTAGAGTAAGCGAACGAGGAACAAAGCGGTAAAAAGTAGGTGAAATATAGAAAGTAAGCGAGATTGGCACCGCCTAGAATAAGCAAATGAGGAACAAAGCGGTAAAAAGTAGGTGAAATATAGAAAGTAAGCAAGATAGGCACCGCCTAGAATAAGCAAATGAGGAACAAAGCGGTAAAAAGTAGACTAAACATAAAAAGCAGGCTCAGTAAGTACCGCTCAAGATAAGTGATTAAGGCAAGCAGCGGTAGAGGATATTCCAAATAGCGGTGAAAATAACACATTTCCGTATTTGATCTGCTGAAGAATATGGTTATACTAAACCATTCGTATGACGTATTACAAGAAACAGCGTGAAAGTAAAGTGTAAGGTAAAATAAGAAGATAAAATGGAAATTATAAAAGAAATCTCAGAGAAATCTTAAAGAAGGGAGAACGGCTATATTATATTTAATTCAAAAAGAAATTAAAGTATTGGAGACTGAGCTTATACGCTTGGAAAATGAGCTTAAGGGATTACCATGCGGTTCATTGCGCTGTACAAGCAATAAGGGAACAGATCAATTTTACGTAAATGGTAAATATATGAGTAAAAAGCAAATGAATGTAGTGAGGGGCATTGCACAAAGAGATTATTACGAAAAACTGCTGCCTGTTATTAAAAAAAGATTGCGAATCCTGCATGAGATGGAGTTAAGTTATGTTTCCGATGAAATAGAAAACTGTTTTGCAAAGTCCTGCGAAGCCAGAAGGAAAATTATCACGCCTGTTTTCGAAACAGTGGAAGAGAAGATACATAGGTTTATGGAAGAAGAATATGAGCCGGGTAGATTTGACAACGATAACACAACCGAATTTTTTACGTTAAAGGGAGAGCGCGTAAGATCAAAATCAGAAGTACTGATTTCAGATTGTTTAAATCGTTATGAGATACCATATCGTTATGAGAAACCGTTAGAATTGTCAGATTGGAATAAAATTGTGGTATGCAGACCGGATTTTACTGTGATGAATAAAAGATCCGGAAAAGTCTTCTTGTATGAACATTTTGGGAGAATGGATGATAAAGATTACGTTGATACAACTATGCGAAAACTGGATCTTTATGAAAAAAACGGCTATTTATTGGGAGATAATCTGATAGTAACTCATGAGACGAGCAAAGCACCTTTAAATATTAAAGTATTGGATTCCTATATAAAAACTTATTTTATCAGATAAAGAAAGTTTGACCATTTTTTTCAGGTTCCTTTTTTACAGCCTAAAATTGTGTTATAGTAGAATTAGCTGATAAACAAGAAATGCGGAATATTTGGGAATTGCAGTAGAACAGTTTATGGATTCCTTTTTGGAAAAAGTAAAATTGGGAATCGGGTATCATACAAACCATAAGCTTTGTGATTTTGGCAAGAAGATGGAAACTGTAAACTAGGAAATTGTAAATTGGATAGTTGTAAGAAATATCCTTATACAGACCAGCCGGAAAGATTGTGTAGTTTGCTGGGGATGTTAGATACTGTTTCCATCTGCCCAGTTGCATTTGAAATGTTTGAGCGTTTGAAGAAAGAATACGGATTCAAGAGAAGATAGGGGGACATATGAGAAAAGAGGCATCTATAGAACAATGGAAAACGTTGTATGAGGCAGGAACACGTATTAAGGAACTGAAACCGTGGGAAAAGTTTTGGGATATGGATTTAATTGGTATCAGATATGGTGCTGAAGAGGAAACAATTTTCTTCAGTATACTGGGACGAGGCGGTGATTGTTATGGAATAGCCGTCTATGAAGGATACGTAGGATTAAATAGTTTTCTCATGCTTACCATGCAGGAGAGCATGAATCTGGCTCCTGAATATGCGATGTTTAACCAAAGAAATCTCACCTGCTATTGGGGGAATCGTGACGAACTTTCTGATAGACAAAGAAAGATTATTAAGGAGTTAGGATATACATATCGCGGAAAAAATCAGTGGTTGTATTTCCTGTCTTTTGAGCCGGGATATTATCCATATAATATGGATGAGGAAGCAGTATTGCGTATGAGCAGATATTTACAGGATTTGGAACTGGCTCTGCATTACTATGATGAAACAGACATACAGGTTGACTTTGAATCGGGAAATATGTTTTTGCTTTCTTTTGGAAAAGATAAGAAAACATGGAATTTTGGTGCAGAGCCGCTTCCTTTTACAACTTTTCAATTTGGAAATTTACTGATTACAGATGAAGATTTGCTCTCAGACCTGGGAAAAGCTCCAAAATGCAATGCTGTTTTAGAAGCGGATATATCTGTGTTAGGAGCATCAGTTACGGATAAAAAGTATGATCGCCCTGCAAATCCGGCATTGTCGTTATTAGGAGATGCAAATACAGGAACAATCATTAAATTTGAAATGCTTGAACCGGAGGACGATGCAATTGTAATGCTGGCAGAAATTCTCATAGGCTTTATTTTTCAATTTGGAGCACCGAAGGAAATAAGGGTGTCAAATATAATTGTGGAAGCCGGACTTGAACAGATATGTAATGTATGTGGTATTAAACTTCGCAGAGTAAAAAGATTAAAAGGATTGGAAGATTTCAAATATAGCATGCAAAGATTTAGACAGTAGTCTGTAAAATAAATTAGGATAAAATGAAAAGCATATACGAAGGAAGTACCAGAAAAGAAATTACTATAGAACAATGAAAAATGGGATAAGAGGGGAGATTCACGATGGAAGATTGGCTGAAGCAAGTAAAAGAGGATTGGAATAAAACGTCAGACTCAGAATGGTATAAATCTCTAAGAACAGATGAAAAAATAGAGGAATTGACCAACAATCCGATGTCAGTATTTCATCCTGCAGTTTATGAGTTGATAAGAAAATATATTCCTGACTTGACTGATAAAAGAATATTACTACCGTCAAGTGGAGATAATCATGCAGCAATTGCTTTTGCTTTGTTAGGGGCAAAAGTAACTTCAGCAGATATAAGTGAGAGACAATTAGAAAATGCATCTGTAATTGCGGGGAAACTAAATCTTAGCATTGATTTCGTCTGCGATAACACAATGGAACTTTCCGATATTGAAAGTGATGCATATGATTTCGTTTACACATCTAACGGAACACATTCGTGGATACCGGATTTAGACATCATGTATCATAACATTAGTAGAGTGTTGAAAACAAATGGGTACTCGATCATGTATGATATTCATCCTTTTAATCGTCCGTTCACAGGAGAACCATGGAGAGAACCCAAAGTAATTAAGGCATATAAAGATGTAATGCCTTCGTGTCACTGGCGGGTTCAGGATTTAGTAAATGCGAATATATTTGCAGGGTTAACGATTAAGGAAATGGCAGAGTTAGAAGCGGTCAATGCATCGTTTTGGTATACTTATGATGAATTGACCAGGCAAAGCAGCGAAAGCTTACATAGTATTAATGATTGGGAGAGTAATCCAATGGCGGCATTACCGGCATGGATCACAATAGTTTCGCAAAAGTAGCATTTTATTCCGTTTGGATTTAGTAAATCATTTATGCGTCGATCTAAGAGGGCCGGATTTTTTCCGGCTCTCTTAGAATATTATGGGCTTTAGTCTGTTGAGTGCATCTCCGTTTCTCTAAATGGAGAAACGGAGATGTGCGAAACAATAACCCACCTGCTATGTGTGTGGTGGTGATTCTTTCATAGTGCTGTGCCCCCTTGACATATATAGATGATCGATATATACTATAGATGTATAGATGATCTATATAATATACCTAATATATAAGACAGAGAAGATAAATAAGGTATATTAGATAAATAAGGTACATTAGGTAGACAAGGAGGGTTTCACAATGGCTGTTGACAAGGCGTTAATGTCCGGAAGTATGACCATGCTTCTGCTCCGGCTGCTTGCGGAAAAAGATATGTATGGTTATGAGATGATCGATATTTTGCGTAAAAAATCCTGTAATGTATTTGAATTGAAAGCGGGAACACTGTATCCGTTATTGCATGGTATGGAGGAGAAAGGTCTGCTTACGTCATATGAGCAGGAATATGGCGGTAAGATGAGGAAGTATTATAGCATTACCAAAGAAGGAAGGACACTGCTCAAGGCAAAACAGGCAGAATGGAAGGAATATCAGTCTGCAGTAGCCAATGTCCTTGCAATGGAGGGGTAGAGATGGAAGAGTATCTGGAGAAACTGTTGGCGCAAATCCGTTGCAAAAAAGCAAGGCCGTATATCGCCGAGGAGATCCGGGGACATATCGAAAGTCAGATTGAGGATAATATGGCCAGTGGAATGACCGATCAGGAAGCGGAAAAAAATGCGGTTGCAGATATGGGAAACCCGGTTGAGGTTGGTATTTCGCTGGATAAAATTCATAAGCCCCAGATCGCATGGAGATTACTTGTCATCGTGGGAATGCTGAGCCTGTTGGGGATTCTATTGCAGAAATCCATTATTTATCAAAGCGCATATCTTCGTCTGGAACCATATATGCAGGAGATGTACCGGCTTGAGACGGACAGCTTTGTTTATTCTGTTTTAATCGGATTTGCTTTTATGTGTGTCATTTATTTTGTTGACTATACCGTAATTGCAAAATATGCGAAGATCATTGGGTTACTTATTATTATGATGGGAGTTCTGCTTTTGGCGGGCTTCTTTGGCAGTGATATTGACGGAGTGCGATATAGTATCGGATTCGGAATGTTCCGGTTTTCTGCCACCTCGCTGATGATGTTTTATATTCCGATCTATGGAGCAATTTTGTATCATTATAGAGACGGTGGCGTGGCAGCATTGTTAAAATCATTGATCTGGCTGATGATTCCGGTTCTTATCACTTTTTATATGCCCAATCTGAATGTTGCAGTTATTATGATGATCAGCATGTTGATTCAGCTTACGGCAGCGATCCGGAAAGGATGGTTTCGCATACCGGTTAAGAGGACAATTGTCGGTCTGTGGGCAGTTTTTCTACTGCTTCCTATGATGATACTGCCGATCATGTATGCATTTCATTTACTGGAAGAATATCAGGAAGAGAGGATCCGGGCTTTCCTGTCTGCTTCCGGGGATGGGTTTTATATGACTTCGATGCTTAGGACACTCAGTAAAAATATCCTGCTTATAGGTAACAGTGGAAACGATGTTCTTGGACGTCTGCCGGAGTTTAACAGAGATTATGTTTTTGCCTATATTCTGAACAGCTACGGAAGTATTGCCGGAATCCTTGTTGCTGCAGTTCTGGCAGCGCTTGTCATGTTCATCTTCGGAGCAGCGGTCAAACAAAAAAATGAACTTGGCATGGTTATGGGATTGGGCTGTGGAATGATCTTTTTATTAAATGTTCTGGTGAACCTGTTGGGTTCTTTTGGTCTGATTCCGCCTGTGTCATCTTTTTTACCATTTTTATCCATTGGCAGAAGCAATATTTTGTTGTGTTATGCTTTGGTAGGAATTATTATGAGTATATACAGGTATAAGGATGTGTATCCCGGGAAGCTTGAAAGAATCACTTGTGGCTCGAATGAATGATGATGAACGTAATATATCGGAAAAAGACAATATGCAGAGTAATAATGAATGAAGCACATCGAAAATAAATGATAATATGTCACATAATAATGAACGAAATATTGTGGAAAGGGAATGTAACGGTTCCGTTATAAAAAGATTGTCACAGAACCATTACAGAATTACAGATGAAGAAACTTGCACCGCTGCTTATTATGATCGCCGGAATCCTTTGGGGATGCATGGGAATTTTTGTACGGAAACTAAATGCAGAGGGACTTTTTTCCATGGAGATCGTGGATCTGCGTGCAACGGTTACCTGTATAGCGATGGGTGTGTTTTTACTGATTTACGATTGGCATCTGTTCCGGATTCATTTAAAGGATCTGTGGTGTTTTCTTGGCACCGGAATTATGAGTATTGTATTCTTTAATTATTGTTATTTTAAAGCCATGACCGTTGCATCCCTATCCGTGGCAGCAGTGCTTCTCTATACGGCACCGGCGATTGTTATGGTACTGTCTTACTTTTTATTTCAGGAGGCATTTACGAAGCATAAGGTACTGGCACTTCTGCTTACGTTCATCGGCTGTATTCTGGTAACTGGTGTGATTACAAATCCGGGTACAGTGACAGGGGCAGGAATTCTGGCAGGACTCGGAGCAGGATTTGGCTATGCGCTCTATTCCATTTTCGGAAGATACGCGATTGAGAAAGGTTATCATACCTTTACCATCACCTTCTATACGTTTTTGTTTGCAGCATTGGGAACATGGATTTTTACCGATCAGCAGAGAATCTTTTCGGTGGCAACGGGCAATACGGGAAATCTTCTGGTCTGCCTGTCCCTTGGAATTCTGGGTACGGTGGTTCCTTATCTTACCTATACACTGGGACTGAAATATGTGGATAACAGCAGGGCATCGATCATTGCCTCTGTAGAACCGGTGACGGCAACAATTCTTGGAGTGGTCTTATTCCATGAAAGGATCAGTGTGTCCGGAGTACTTGGTATTGTACTTGTGATTGCAGCCCTCTTTATTTGTAATTCTCGTGAAAAAGAAAACGAAGCATCACATGAGCAGGGATTAATATGAGTATACAACGATATATAATCTAAAATGTAACAGTTCAGCCATACCCATTCATAAGCTGCCCTTAGTGAGCAAAGAAGATTTTTGTTATTGCTACGATGGGGTTGTTTAGTGGTGATGGTGCAGGAGTTCTTGGGTGACTTTTACAGCAATATGGTACAGAATAACCAGTGTACCATGTGTTATAGGTGCATCAATAATTGCCCGAAACAGACCATGACGTTGCTTGGGAAGATGCTGTTAAAACCTTAATTGCAGCAGCCAGAGAGAATAATGTTGAGGTTGTTTATGTAAGAAAACATGGAAATATGAGGAAGGAGAACAATCATGCAGTTATACCAGTTCGAAAAAATTTATTCACAGATGGAGAGGGAATTTGGGAAGATCCGAAAGGGTGAAGAAGAAACATACGCCATGCTGCTTTTACCAATGGAGGGAAATGTATTAAAAATACACCGTGAATTCCCGGAATCAAACAGCCGCAGACTAAGGGAGGCTATTGGCCTGGCATTATTTGATGTAAAAGAGACCTATAGTGGTGAAAAATATGATGCAGGCAATTTTAGAAATGCAGAAAATGAAAGGCTTGAAAAGGCATTGCTTATGGCATTTGATCCTTTTACGAATAATGAGATAATGGAACTGTTAAAAGATCAGTTCCAGGTGGATATGCTGTCGCAGGAACAGAAGAAAAAATACTATAAATTTCCGATAATGTGCTTGCTAAGGATCAAGGAATCTATTGATACATGGGAAAAACATTCAGGTTCAAATGGATACTTTGATTTTATCGAGGAATATATGGGAAGAGAGATAAAAGGGAATGATATGAACTTTAGTATTATGAGTTCCGATATATTTGACATGTAATATTTTTTAAATTTGACAACATGAAAAAACAGTGGCTTCATAATGATGAAACACTGGAAAGTGCCTTAACTAAATGACATTGATTATTGCACTAATATGGAAGCAGGTAAAAGATGCGTTGGAAGAGATTGTGTATATGTGAGTAGAAAAGAGCGGTCGTAAGACTGCTCTTTGATAATCTTAGAATAGTGTTTTGGATAGAATGTAAGAAAAATCGGGATTCATAGAGTTCTTTTGTGATTTGCAACTGCTGGTTGACAGATTTACAGCCTGAAATGGTGGAATGCAAACAGCAAAATTATTATATTTAGCTCATAAAATCTGCAAAAGGAGAAAAAAATGATTTTAGCTGATAAGATTACAGAGGAAAGAAAAAAGAATGGATGGTCACAGGAAGAACTAGCCAATCAGTTGGGCGTATCCAGACAGGCAGTATCTAAGTGGGAAAGTGCAGGAGCTGTTCCGGATTTGCAAAGAATTTTACAGATGTCGGAGCTATTTGGTGTTAGTACAGATTACCTATTAAAAGATGAAATGCAAGCAGAAAATATCACCTATCACGAAAGTACTGAAAGCTATGCAGAACCGTTGAAAAAAGTAACTATGGAGAATGCAAATGAATTTCTTGACATGAAAAGAAATGGATCCAAAGTAGTGGCAAACGCAACAAGTATGTGTATCTTAAGTCCAATATTATTGATTGTTCTTGTGACAATGGCAGAAGATAGCGTATTTCATGTTTCGGAATCTCTGGCAACAGTATTTGGATGTGTTTTTTTGCTTGGAATGGTTGCGGCAGCTGTCTTTTTGTTTATTACATATGGAATGCGTAAATCACATATGGAACATTTTGAAAAAGAATGCTTTGAAACAGAGTATGGTGTATCTGGAATGGTACGAGATAAAAAAGATTCCTATGAACCGATTTTTATCAGAGGAACAGCTGTTGGGGTAGTGCTTTGTATACTGGCAGTGATTCCGACAATTATTGCCGGATCTATGGAAGCGTCCGACTATTACTGTGGTCTTTCCGTCGGATTACTGCTATTCATACTTGCAATAGGAGTGAATCTGTTGGTTCGTGTTGGGATGGTAAAAAGCAGTTACGATACCCTTCTTCAGGAAGGCGAATATACAAAAGAAGAAAAACTGTTTAAGAAAAAGACGGACACGTTTTCTGGTGTATATTGGTGCTTGACTACAGCGATTTACCTTGCATGGAGTTTCTGGACGATGAGCTGGGATATTACATGGATTGTATGGCCGGTTGCAGGTGTTTTGTTTGCAGCATTGCTTGGTGTGGTGAAAATGGTGTTAAAGAATGGCAGTGAAACTCAGCACTATATTTAAGATGGAGTTAAGTTTATTTTCTGCATATTATACTCATCCAGAAATTCCAGTTCGCATGGGTGGCTATATTCTAATAGAAAAAGAACTTTTGACATTTCCACAGATGCGTGAGAATATGATTATAGAAATAGAGTGCTACCGATAGACGGTTAGTCCGTTTTACTATTTAGAATATCTATCAAAGATAACCGCTTAGTTTGCAGACAGGGCGGTTGTTTTTGTGGCTTATTATTATCTTTGCCAAAGGTATATCCAAGACCAAAGCAGATTAAGCCGAAGCTAACCACAGCTATGAAGTCAACAATACTCATGTCTTAGCCCTCCTTTCCAGTGGATTCCCTTTCGGGTTTCTATGTAATCAGAGGGTCTGTTGTCCGTCAAATTAGATGCACCAGCTCCATGCAGATTAGATGCACCTGATTTAGATCTTATTTGTTATGCATCCGCAGATTGTCTGCACCAACATCTGCAAGTTATCTGATCGACATAAAAAATGATGCAGACATACTGGGCATCAGAACGGTCAGAAGAGGATGTTCTTACTGCCATGAAAAATTCGGTTTCCTTTGGTGCATTTGACGAAGAAGATAACCTTGTGGGTTTTGCCAGAGTGGTAACGGACTTTGTTTCCATCTGGTATTTGTGTGATGTGATTGTGGATGAGAGTCACAGAGGACAAGGTATCGGGAAGATGCTTATGTCTGCAGTGGTTTCAGATGAGCGTTTTGTAAAGGCAGGGGCATTATTAAAGACAAAAGATGCCCATGGTTTATACAGAAAATATGGATTTCAGGATGTGGATGCTGGTAGGGTAATGTATCGTACAAAAAAGGGCTAAGTTGAAAGGATTGAACAAATGATTTATTTAGAAACAGAACGGCTTATTTTAAGAGATTATCGTGAAGATGATTTTGATGAATATTTTCGGCTGAAAACAGATGAGAAAACGATGTATTATTTGCAGGATATTCAATTGTTTTCAAAAGAGGAGGCGGATGAGGACTTTCAGATGGTTCTGGAGGATATGAAAAAGCCGGACAGGAAATTCTATTTTTTACATATGGAATTAAAAGGGTCGCATGAGCAGGTTGGAAGTGTCGGCTACACAGTGACAGACAATACGCCAGCGGGAAAACTGGTTCATGCCGGGTATTTCACATATCCCAAGTTCTGGGGAAATGGGTATACAACGGAGGCTTTAAAAAAGGTTCTGGAGTTTGCTTTTACGAAACATGACGTGTACAGAGTGACCACAGGATGTCTGGCTGAGAATGTTGGTTCGGAAAGAGTTATGCAAAAATGTGGTCTGATTAAGGAAGCGGAGCATGTTGATTATGAGTGGCACGATGGGAAAATGAAAACACGATTGGAATATCGGTTGTTGAAGCAAGAGTGGGAAAAGTAGCATGAAATTCAACAATGTTTATTTTATTAATGGAACTGCATATGCAGGCAAATCAACTATGGTAAAAATGTTGGCAGAAAAATATAATGGAATAGCATGTGAAGAAAACTACCATGATGCACGAATTTCAGAGTTAGACAGTTGTGAATTTCCGGGTTTGACATATACAAGGGATTTAAAAGATTGGAGAGAGTTTATCAGAAGAACTCCAGATGAATATGAAGCATGGATTAAGGAAACTACGAGAGAATGCACTATTTTAGAATTACAAATTCTTGAAGATGTATCTAAACAAGATAGAATGATATTTGTTGATACAAATATTCCAGTAGAAGTATTGGCAGAGATATCCGATAAAGACCATGTTTTAATTATGTTGGCAGATCCGGAAATATCTGTAAATAGATTTTTTGAGCGACCAGATAAGGAAAAACAGTTTTTGTATCAATTATTATTAAAGGAAGAAGACACTGACAAAGCGATGGAAAATTTTAGAGAATGCTTAAAACGTGTTAATTCAAAGGAAATATACAATCATTTTCTAAATTCTGGTTTTAACGTTATTATAAGAGATGATAAAAGAACAATAGAAGAGACTCTTGCATTGGTGGAAAAATCATTTAAAATGAAGTAGGTAGATTCTTTTCAGTTTGATTGTGAGATGCATCCCGGTGCCAAAACGGTGCCAAGAAATCATGCAAATAAAAATAGACCATATAAAACTAACGAAAATATGCAGATTTCAGCCATAAAAAGTATAGAAAATACGTCGAAAAACGCTATTCATATAGCGTGAAGGTGGCATAAGCCTATTGGACTATCTGTCCAATGACAAATTAAATAGTATAAATTATCCTCTTATTAAGCCGGGGTGACGGGTAACGATAGGAGGATTTTTTATGCAGAAAAATAAGTGTGTTTATGAAGTGCCGCTGACGAAGCAGGAGAGGCAGTTTCGGAGATTGGATTTATTGTGAGTGCCTCAAAGGCTCCGCTGCTGCAGTAACCGGACTATAAAGTTTTCCGATTAATATGCCGATTTATCAGTTAGATGCAGGGCTTGTTTGAAGCAGATGATAAAGAACGAATGGTAACTATTCAGTGCAGGTCGAAGCATTTACTGCCAAGACCGTAAGAAAATGATTTAGTAATGCAAAATCCCATCGGCGAAGCTGATTTGGAATGGATTTTGCATCGTAACTGTGAAGGTACTGAACAGTTACAACGAATGAAATATAACATGAAATGATCCATATAGCATCATGGAGGAACTGACAGAGCAGTTCCAGTCTGACTCACGGAGGGGGAAAACAGACATGAAAGGAATCAACGCCGGAACACAAAGACAACAGAAGTCCTATATGCCTTTTGAGCAGAACAGTTCCCATATTTATATGGGACAGAAGCAGAAGCAGAACAGTAATGCTTTGTTTTCAAAGAAGGATATGCGGGATATCCGAAGGAGCGTCCAAACCTCATGGAGTGAGCTTGCAGGGGATCCTTCCGGGAAAACAGGAAATACACAGAGTTATGGAGAATCCTTAAGAGCGCAGCGGCAGCAGGCAAAGGATACCTCCTTAAGCCTGAAGAAATTAAAATATCAGTTTAAGAGCCTGTCCACGAAAATCCTGCGCAGTAAAACGTCGCTTGCAGCAAGGCAGGCGGCAGGTCAGGCACGCCGGGAGATTCTGCGTCTGAAGAGCCAGAAGCAGAGTGGAAAATACGATAACGAAGAACTGGAAGCAGCGATTGAACATGCCAAGGCCATGGAACGTGTGGCGAAGAAGAAAGCCAGACACCTCGAAGAAGAGGAAATGGCGAAATGTACCGGCGGACCGTGTGCGGGAAGCCGGATAGAGGAAGAGCAGCTTTCTGATGAGGAAACGAAGGCTATGGAAGAAAATCCGGACGATGCTTTGAAGCATGCAGAGGAACCGGAACTGGTGCAGGGACAGGAAGAAACGGACAAAATGGCAGCTCCGGATCCTGCAATGCTGCAGAACTACGCAAACTGTTGGTCGGCATTGGAAAGCATGGAGGATGTTCTTTCGAGTCTGGATGAGTTCTCTGACGAAATTCTGAAAGAGTTTTCGGAGAGCATGAAGGAACTGTTTGACGAAATGGGACTGGATGAATTATCCGATTCCATTCTGTCGGTGGAGAAGGACATGGATCCGGCGGATTTTAAGATGATGAAGATCAAGCACCGGAACAAGGAGATGAAAGATATTGTGCGCGCAGATGCAAAGTACCTGAAGGCCGTATTTGATCATTTGGAAAAGACACGGTCGGAGGGCACTGTGGTGCCGGATAACAGCGGTGCAGTGACTTTTGGGTCATCCGGGCAGGAGACAGCACCGGTTATTAATATTGTATTATAAAGAGGCAGATTGGCAGTAGAAGATTTTATGTAAGAAAACCATTTAAACTTGTAAAGGAAGTGCGTGTACACAGAATTACAATGGCAGGGACATTGCCCAGGTCATATGGTTTGTGGTAAAGTGCTCATGTACTTGCATAAAGAAAATAGAGAACTGTTTAATCCGCAAAGAGATGAACATTAACGAGTGGGAAGCTTAGTCTTCCCACATTTTTTAGTCGAAAATACAAAGGAGCAGTATTATGTTTATACTAGAGGGAAAGCCGGTCTTGTGCAGGAAATTTACGATAAATATGTGAGCTGCCGATAAAATCTACATTTTAATTATCAGAAGGAGCCGGACAAGCGTAACAGTTCAGCCATGCGCATTCATAAGCTGCCGGATTGTACAGCTTGGCTAACAAATATACGTGTTTTCCGGCAGCTTATTTCATGTCGGGCGTCCGCCCTATAGAAATGATTGAACTGTTACAAACATGTAGAGAACACCTACAACAAATATAGAGATTCTGCACAAGTTATGGTATACTTATAAGCAGCGAATGTGAAGTTATACAAATGATTTGTGATTTTTTATCAGGAGGATAATTATGGAGCAAAGACTGGAACCGCTGTTTACCCCGTGGAAGATTGGCAATTGCGAGATTAAGAACCGTATTGTGCTGACCTCTATGGGCGGAACAAATTTATTAGGCTGGATGGAGGTGAACCACTTTGACAAGGCTGGAGCGAGGTTCATCATGGAAGTGGCGAAGAACAACTGTGGACTGGTGCTTCCGGGCTGCCAGCCGGTATACAATCCCATGTATGGGAAGTGGCTTTATAAGAATGAAAAGATGTATCAGGATCTGGCAAAGTGGATGCCGGAATTTCACAAGACCGGTGCGAAGCTCTTCGTGCAGCTGACGGCAGGGTTTGGACGGTCCTTTACGATCAGCAGCATGATGGAAACCCTATACACGAATAAGGCGCTTCGTGTTCTGGCAAAGCCTGTTATGGATCTTGATAAGATTACGGCGGCACCGAGCCCGTCACCGAACCGCTGGTCCGACAAGGTACCGTCAAGAGAGATGACCGTGGAAGAAATCGAGGAGTTTATTACTGCGTTTGGCAAGACCGCGAAGCTTTTAAAGGATGCGGGTGTGGATGGCGTAGAAATCCATGCAGTACATGAGGGCTATCTGCTCGATCAGTTTACGTTAAAATATGTGAATAAGCGTACCGACGAATACGGTGGATCCTTTGAGAACCGCTACCGGTTCGCTGTGGAAATCGTCAAGGAAATCAAGAAGGTCTGTGGAAAAGACTTTCCGGTATCGTTACGGTACAGCGTGGAATCGAAGACCAAGGGCTTCCGCGAGGGAGCATTGCCGGGGGAAGAGTATGTGGAAGCCGGACGTGATATGGCAGAGTCGGAGAAGGCGGTTAAATATCTGCAGGATGCCGGATACGATATGCTCAACTGCGACAACGGAACCTATGATGCATGGTATTGGGCGCATCCGCCGATTTATATGCCGGAGAACTGCAACCTTGAGGATGTGGAGCATATCCGTAAGTTCGTGGATATTCCGGTGGTGTGTGCGGGACGTATGGATCCCCGCGTGGCAGCAGATGCAATCCGGGATGGCAGGCTTGACGGTGCCGGGTTTGCCCGTCAGTTCCTGGCAGATCAGGAATGGGTAACGAAGCTGATGAATGGACAGGAGGACAATATCCGTCCCTGTATTCTCTGTCATAACGGATGCTTTAACATGTGTCATTACAAGGGCGTTCCCAACGATCAGGCACTTTCGGATTCCCTGCATCTTGCAAGGTGTGCGGTGAATGCGGAAACGATGCAGTGGGACAAGCACAAGCTTATAAAGACCGCAAGTCCGAAGAAGGTACATATTATTGGCGGCGGTATCGGTGGCATGGAAGCAGCCAGAGTATTAAAGCTGCGCGGTCATGAACCGGTGATCCATGAAAAGAAAGGAGAGCTTGGAGGAACCTTTATCGCAGCAAGTGCCGAAAGCTATAAGGGAAAATTACGTGACCTCCTGACCTGGTACAAAAAGCAGATGAAGGATCTTCACATCGAGATTCATTATAATGAAGAGATCAGGAGCCTTGAGATGTTTGCCGGAAGTCCGGTGATCATTGCAACCGGTTCGGTTGCACGTGTCCTTAAGAAGGTTCCGGGACATGAGAAGATGGTGGAAGCCTGTGAGTACCTGACCGGAACACCGGTGGGTGAAAAGGTAGCCGTTGTCGGCGGTGGACTTACCGGATGTGAAATCGCTTATGAACTGGCTTTGCAGGGCAAAAAGCCGGTGATCGTGGAAATGAAGGATGACCTGATTGCACAGACCGGTGTGTGTCTGGCGAACAGCTCCTATTTAAGAGAATGGTTTGCATGGCAGAAGGTGCCGGTTTATCTTAAAACGACCCTGCAGTCGGTAGAAGATGGAAAGATTATCTGTAAGGATGAGACCGGAAAAGAGATTACGATCCCCTGTGACAGCGTGATCAGCTCTGCCGGATATCTTCCCAATCCTCTTGCCGAAGAGAGCAGGAATGTACATCTGGTCGGTGACTGCAGGCAGGTCGGTAACTTAAGAAGTGTTATATGGCGTGCCTATGAAGCAGCCATGAAGATTTAAGGAGCGAGGTGATCATTTTGAATTTGACGAAAGAGCAACAGGAAATTTTAGATGGAAAGCAGGGAGACATCCTTGCCAGAATTATGAAGACGCTGGTGAGGTACGGGGAATTGTTCGGAGCAGATTCCATGGTGCCGGTAACGAGTCAGTATAACCACCTGGTAACCTCGTTTGGATTAAAGGCACTGACTCCGGTTTATGAACTGATGGACCGCCTGATTGAATCCGGAAATGTATCGAAGCAGAAGTTTTCAGCAGATCCAAGACCGCTTGATCCCAATGTGCCGAGCTCCTTTTTACAGAATATTGTGTTTAAAAATTTCATGTATTCCAGGCAGGAGGATTATGAGAAGCAGCTTACCAGGCTGGGAATCATGGAAAAGGATGCATATACCTGCACCTGCTATATGAAGGAGGTGGGAAATACACCGGCGATGGGCGAGGTGCTGTCATGGTCGGAATCTTCGGCAGTGGTATATGCCAATTCCGTACTGGGGGCAAGATGTAACCGTAACTCCGGAATTATTGATCTGATGGGTTCGGTTGCAGGCTTTGTGCCGAACTTCGGCCTTCTTACCGATGAAGGAAGAAAAGCGACCTGGATTGTCAGGATCGAAACAACGAAAAAGCCGGAGGCACAGCTTCTTGGCTCTGCAATCGGAATGAAGGTTATGGCAGAGGTTCCATTTATTGTAGGACTGGATCAGTGGCTTCCCGGAGGACTTGACGAGGATGCCAAAACCTATCTGAAGGACTTTGGTGCAGCGACTGCTTCCAATGGAGCCGTGGGACTTTATCATGTGGAGAATATCACACCGGAGGCTGTGAAATACGGTAAGGATCTGATTAAGGAGAATGCGCAGGTTTATGTGGTGGATGACGCGGAATTGGAACGGGTTTATAAGAGTTATCCGGTCATTTGGAAAAAGAAGGATGCGACACCGAAGCTTTGCTTTATGGGATGTCCGCATATGAGTCTGAACCAGTTGATTGACTGGACAAAGAAGATCGAAGAGGGCCTTAAGAAATACGGAAAGACAAAGGTCTGCATTCCGACCGTATTTACGGCAGCTCCGGCGGTGCTTAAGAAGTTTGAGGAAACCCCTTATGCAGCGACGTTGAGGCAGGCGGGAGTTATTACTTCGTATATTTGTCCGTTGATGTATATGAACAATCCGCTCAGTGAAAAGATGCCGGTCATTACTTCCAGCAACAAGCTTAGAACCTACACCAGTGCAAGATATTACACTGATGCGGAAATTCTGGAGCAGATCACAAAAGGAGGGATGACACGATGAAAGAATTTAGAGGAAGAGTCGTAGCAAACGGAACGACAACCGCAAAGGCACTCGTATCCCACGGAGGCTTAAATACGCTGGCATCCTTCCAGAAGGCATTGCAGTTTGGAGATAAGAAGGCAACCTGTGGAGATCAGAACAATCCGGATCTTTACGGAAAGCAGATGGCGGGCAAGGCTCTGTGTCTGCCGACAACCATCGGATCAACGACGGGAGGACTGGTTCTTTACTGTGCATGCTCCATGAACCGTCAGCCTGCATGTATGCTGTTTTCAGAGCCGATTGATTCCCTGGCAGGAGCCGGAGCCATTCTGGCAGATGTGTGGCTTGACAATGTCAGCATGCCGGTTGTAGACAGCCTTGGCGAAGAGTTCCTTTCCTATGTAAAGGATGACATGACCATTACCGTGAAGGACGATGGCGTTGTGGTCGTAGAGTAAAACACGTTACTGGAACGGGGGACGAGTGAACAGTAACGAAACATATCGGACAAAGCAGAATAAACAGTAAATAAATATTCCGGATATTTATTAAAGCAATAGCTATTCATAAAACATGAAAAGAGGCGGAATTATGAAATCCATTAAGACAAAAATTATTGTAAGTATTATTGCATGTACCTTACTTTCAGTCATTCCGATTGGATTTATGAGTCTTCGGAATGTGTATCAGACATCAAATCAGGGGGCTGAACAGGAGCTGGCATTGAAGTGCCGGAACGAGCAGGAACAGATTAATGCACAGATTTCGAAAATCGAACAGTCCGTAGATACCTTAAGCAGTATTGCAATGAATAAGCTTGATTTTTCGAAGTTTAAGAGCAGTGCAGTCTATGTGAAGCAGTATACGGATTCCATTATGAGTGATGTTGTGAAGTTTGGAGAGCACACCGATGGTGCTATCTGCGTTTATGTGCGGTACAATCCTGATTTTACGGAACCGACTTCCGGTATTTTCCTTACCAGAAACAGCACGGACGAGGAATTCACCAGTTCTGTACCAACGGACTTTACCATGTATGACAAAACGGATGTGGAGCATGTCGGCTGGTATTATGTTCCTGTAGAGAACGGTGCACCGTTGTGGATGGATCCTTATCTCAACGGTAATGTGAATGTTTATATGATTTCTTATGTTGTTCCGCTGTATGTTGACGGGGAATCCGTTGGTATTATCGGAATGGATATTGATTTTTCACAGATTACGGGAATGGTTGAAAAAACAAAGGCATTTTCTACCGGATATTCCTTCCTTTATAAGCCGGATGGCTCCATTATGTACCATCCAGAGATGGAAAACGGCGCGGATCTTGAGCAGCTTGGGATGACGGCAGATGAAAAGGCACGGATGTGTGATGCAGCAAATGAGGGACAGGTAGAGGGCTTTAGCAGTAACGGAACAAAGACCAGTGCGGTATTCTATACGCTGGATAATGGAATGATGGTAGCTCTGTCTGCCCCGGACAGTGAGATTACCTCAGATGCCGTAAGCCTGTCGGCCATGATGATCGGTACCTGTGTGGTATGTCTGCTTATCTGTATCGTGCTTGCGGTTATTTTAAGCCGGAGTATTGCTGCTCCGATTACCGGCATTACGAGGGTGATCCGTCAGACAGCGGATCTCGATTTCCAGAAAACAAAATCAGGGGAATCCCTGGTAAAGCGCAAGGATGAAACCGGTGTGATGGCGGGTGCTGTCAGTGATATGAGAAAGGTATTCCGTGAACTGATCGGAGACATTACAGCTGCGGAAACAACCATTCTGACTGATATGGATAAGCTGGATTCCATCATGCAGGCAAACAGTGAAATGGCAGAGGATAATTCCGCGACCACGCAGGAAATGGCAGCCGGCATGCAGGAGACAACAGCAAGTGCATCCATGATTACCGGTAACATTGATGGTATTAAGCAAAATACGGAAGATATAAAGGAGCTTTCAAAGGAAGGACAGGAGACCTCTGTACAGGTTAAGGGCAGAGCTGACCAGCTCCAGAGAACAACCATTTCTTCAAGCAATAAGGCACTGGAAATTTTCGAGGAGATGAAGATAAAAACCCAGGAAGCCATTGAGAAGTCCAAGGCGGTTGACCAGATTAACAATCTGACTGAAAACATCAAACAGATTTCATCCCAGACCAATCTCCTTGCCCTGAATGCCAATATCGAGGCAGCACGTGCCGGTGAAGCAGGAAAAGGCTTTGCCGTTGTTGCAACAGAGATTGGAAACCTGTCAAATCAGACCTATGCAACGGTGGATGGCATTACGGAAATGGTTACGGAGGTCAACAGTGCCGTTAACAGTATGACAGACTGTATGACAACGATTATGGATTTTCTGGAGAATACGGTAGTGCTTGATTATAATTCCTTCAGGGAGATCGGTAAGGAATATCAGGCGGATGCCAATACCTTTGCGGATGCAATGGGCAGAATTTACGGTGAGATCACAAAGCTGGATGAGCAGATCAGTGATATTGCAGAGAATGTGACCAATGTCAGTGAAACGATCAGCCAGTCCGCGCAGGGTGTCAGCCAGATCGCGGAGAAATCCTCCGATGCTGCTGCAAAGACCACAGAGGGCTATGAGCTGTTGCGTGAGAGCCGTGACAGCATTGCAAAATTAAGAACCATTATTGAACGGTTCCGGTTATAGAAGGTCTGCATAAGGACTGGAAAAGGAGTGGATGAAGAATGGCACATTTAACTATTGATTTTTTCTCAAACTGTCTGCGCAGGACGGTGCAGTTTCAGATGATTATTCCGGGAGATTTCTGTAATACCTGGCAGATTGAGCAGAAGCGTAAAGGGAAACGGATGAAGACCCTTTTTCTTCTGCATGGATATACCGGTGCTGCAGAAAACTGGGTGCCGGATAATTTAAGTACACTTTACAATTTCGCAATCGTGATGCCGAGCGGAGAAAACGGCTTCTGGGTAGATGGTCCGGCTACCGGACATCAGTATGGAGCCTTTATCGGAGAGGAACTGCCGGATTATATCCGTAAGACCTTTGGTCTTGCCATGGATCCGGAAGAGACTTACATCATGGGGCTTTCCATGGGCGGCTTCGGGGCACTGCATACGGCATTACAGTATCCGGAGACCTTCGGAAAGGTGGCAGCGCTTTCTTCGGCGCTCATTATCCATGAGATTGCCCATATGCAGCCGGGAGGATCAAACGAGGTTGCCAATTATGAGTACTATCACGGCTGCTTCGGAGATCTGGACCGGATTGAGATCAGCCGCTATAATCCGGAGGTGCTGGTAGAAGAGATCCTGAATGAACAGCGGAAGATGCCGGATATTTATATGGCGTGTGGAACCGAGGACTTCCTGCTTGAAAAGAACCGTGAGTTCCACAGATTTCTGGATAAGTACGAGGTGCCGCATTGCTATATGGAGTCCAAGGGAGAGCACAATATGGAGTTCTGGACCGAATATGCAAGGATCTTCATCCCGAAGATGCTTGAGGAGTAGGGACGAAGGAAAAGCCTTAGGAAAAGCCGGAAAACGAGAGTGCAAAAGGCATAATCGTTTTCTGGCTTTTTGCAATTTCAGTTGTGTAGTATATTTATTGGAACATCGCTGGATATATGTTATAATGTGCCACAGAGAAAAAGGGATAATCCCAAGGGAGGTAGTTATGGTCACACGGACTTCAAAGATTTTAATGGTAATTGCAACCGTATTCACATTTTTAGGAGTTGTTTTGGAAATCCTGCTTCATAGCAATCAGCAAAAATTTTTCACGCTGTTTACCGCAGGAATTCAGTTGGATGAGCCGGTGGTTCATACCGTGAATCTCGGGTCAACGATTTTGATTTTCCTTCTTTATCTGGTGAGTTGCATCATTTTGATGTGTGCTTCGAAAAGAACCGGCTTTATCATGAGCATTGTGGCATTGGTTTTAAATCTGTTGGTTAATGCGGGAGCGAGAGTCGGAGCGGTTGTCATGAACCGCTATATGGGAATGAAAGGTGTGAAATATTTCACGGGAATCACCATACTGGATTCGCTGCATGGCTATGTGGTGGCGCCGATGCTGCTGCTTGCCATCGTATTTTTAGGAATTACGATCGGTACGCTGTCGCAGAACCGGAAAGAGGAAGAAGCCGTAAGAAATAGTTACGATTCAGTTACAGGAATATAGATTGGAGCAGGAAGAAACAGCAATGGAAATAACAGCAAAAGAACTTATGGAAATGAACCCGGAGGAGCTTCTGATTATCGACATCCGGAATGAATATGACCGGAACTATGGACTGATTCCGGGATCTGTCTGGGCGGATGCGCAGGAGCTTGTGTCGAACCCGCCGGAGGATAAGTCAAAGAAGATCATTCTGTATTGTGCCCGGGGAATTATCAGTGTGGATCTGGCACAGGCTTTGTGCGATCAGGGCTACGAAGCTTACAGTCTGCAGGAGGGCTATCTTGGATGGCTGCGCTATGACATGCAGAACCAGCAGGAGGACGAGCTTTGCCGGAAGGTGGAACACAGTCTGCAGAAGAAGTTCCGTACCTCCCTGATGAGTCCGTTTATCAAGGCATTAAAGGATTATGAGCTGGTTAAGGATGGAGACCGGGTGGCGGTCTGTATGTCCGGCGGTAAGGATTCCATGCTGATGGCGAAGCTGTTTCAGGAATTGAAGAAATACAGCAAGGTGGATTTTGAGGTAAAGTATCTGGTGATGGATCCGGGCTATAATAAGGAAAACCGTCAGGTGATTGAGGACAATGCCAGAGCACTCCAGATTCCGATTACGATTTTTGAAAGTGACATTTTTGATTCGGTATATACCGTGGAGAAATCCCCCTGTTATCTGTGTGCAAGAATGCGCCGTGGAAATCTTTATGCGTTTGCAAGGGAGCTGGGCTGCAACAAGATTGCACTGGGGCACCACTATGATGATGTGATTGAGACGATCTTAATGGGAATGCTGTATGGGGCACAGATCCAGTCGATGATGCCAAAGCTCCACAGTACGAACTTTGAGGGAATGGAGCTGATCCGTCCGCTGTACTATATCCGGGAGGATGACATCAAGGCATGGCGCGATTATAACGGACTTCATTTCATTCAGTGTGCCTGCAAATTTACGGATACCTGTACAACCTGCAACAACGGACAGAATCATTCCAAGCGTCAGGAGACGAAGGAGCTGATCCGTAAATTAAAGGAAAACAATCCGGATGTGGAGAAGTGCATTTTCCGAAGTGTGGAAAATGTGCATATTGATACCGTCATCGCTTATAAGGAAAAAGGAGTGCGGCATCATTTCTTAGATACCTATGATAAAAGATAGAAGAGAGCAGACCATAAAGCTGTTGGAATAGGCTGCTTTAAAGATAAATGGTAACTGTTCAGTACCTTCACAGTTACGATAAATGAAGTTTTAGTTGCAGGTACGCGATTAAATATAATTCCATGAACAAAAAACAGAGGAAATTCCGTTGAATAAGAAGACTTTAAAGGAAGAAAAATACGAGCATATTACCCATCCGTTTCCACCGTTATATGATGCTGATTCAAAGATCCTGATTCTGGGGAGTCTTCCATCGGTCAAATCCAGAGAGCAGATGTTCTTTTACGGGCATCCGCAGAACCGGTTCTGGAAGGTGATCAGTGCGGTGCTTCATGAGAACGTACCAACCACGATTGAAGAAAAGAAAACACTGCTGTCAACCCATCACATTGCTTTGTGGGATACGATTTACAGCTGTGACATTATCGGATCAAGTGACAGCAGCATTAAGAATGTGGTGCCGACCGATCTTCGCACCGTGGTGGAACAGTCGAAGATTCAGCATATTTACTGTAATGGCAGGACGTCGGGAAAGTACTTTGAAAAATATCAGCAGAAAACACTGGGAATGACGGCGGAGGTGCTGCCTTCCACAAGCCCTGCCAATGCAGCATTCGGACTGGAGAAGCTGACTGTGATCTGGTCGGAAGCATTGAAGGATTCACTGGGATGAGAGGAAATATAAACAGAAATATAGAGATATAAGAGAGCTTGAATATAGCATGGAAAGAGGTGTCCTATGGTACAGATTGATTTAATTACCGGTTTCCTGGGATCCGGTAAAACAACATTCATCAAAGCATATGCGCAGTACCTGATGAAACAGGGACTGAAGATTGGAATTCTGGAGAATGATTTCGGCGCAGTCAATGTGGATATGCTTCTTTTGCAGGAATTATTAGGAGACCAGTGTGATCTGGAAATGGTTTCCGGCGGGTGTGACAGCGACTGTCACAGAAGACGGTTTAAAACGAAGCTGATTGCGATGGGCATGTCCGGGTATGACCGGGTGCTGGTAGAGCCGTCCGGAATTTATGATGTGGATGAATTTTTCGATGCACTCCATGAAGAACCGCTCGATCAGTGGTACGAGGTAAAGAATGTGATTGCCATTGTCGATGCCAAGCTGGAAAAGAAGCTGTCAGAGGAGGCAGACTTCATTCTGGCATCGGAGGCGGCAAGCGCAGGGAAAATCGTGTTAAGTCATGCGGACCTGGCAACGAAGGAGCAGATCGAAGAAACGATCCGGCATTTGCAGCAGGCTATGGAGAACATCCAGTGCAGCCGGAGGCTCACAGAAGATGAGATCATAGCCGGGAATATGGAAGCCCTGACGGATGCACAGTTGCAGGAACTGTCCGGATGCGGATATGTTTCTTCCAGCTATCGCAAAATGGATCTGGAAAATCATCTGGGATTTGATTCCCTATATTTTATGAATGCGCCGGTTACGAAGGAGACGCTTCCTGATAAGGTAAAACAGATCCTGCAGGATCCGGGGTGTGGAAAGATCTTCCGTGTGAAGGGCTTTTTGAAGGACGAGACGGGAGCCTGGTATCAGCTCAATGCGTCAAAGGATGCATTCGACTTCCAGCCGATCCCGACAGGACAGGAAGTGATCATTGCGATCGGCGAGAACCTGAATGAAGGAGCAATTAAGAAAATCCTGTTTGGTGATGTCGATGTGAAAAGCTACTGACTCGGAAGGGAGAACGGGATGACGGATCAGCAGAAACGAATTTACTGGAACCGGAGTTGGCAGTTTTTAAAAGGTTTTGAAGAGTCATACCTTGGGTTGCAGACGATTGACGCAGCGCAGAAATTGGAGCAGGCAGAGCTTCCGCATACCGTGCAGGAAGTGCCGCTGCATTATTTTGATGAAAGCCTGTATCAGGGAATTTTCACATACCGGAAGGTGTTCCAGCCGGATGCGGACTGGCAGGGAAAGCGGGTACTGCTTACGATAGAGGCAGCAGGGCACAGTGCATGGGTATACTTAAACGGGGAACTTCTGAACGAGCATCATTGCGGCTATACAGCATTTCAGACCGATCTTTCACCGACACTTATTTACGGGGAAGAAAATGTGCTGGTGGTGAAGGTGGACAGCACAGAGAGCCAGAATATTCCTCCCTTTGGAAAAGTGATTGATTATATGACCTTTGGCGGTCTTTACCGGGAAGTATATCTGGAAGTGAAGGGGCAGGATTCCATTGCCGATGTGTATCCGATGACGATTCCGGTTTGGAAAGAAGTGGTCAGTCCGGACAGAACAGGATTGGGAAAGCAGGAAGGCAAGAAAGCGGAATGTCTGGAAGAAATCTCTGGTTCCGGTGTGAAATGCAAGGAGGTTTCTTTAGGAAAGAAATGGGCGCTCCAGAGTGAAGTTACCTTACAGCTTCACGGAGAAAAAATTACCCTGAATGCCCAAAATCTGCCTGATGTTCAGGAAAAGCTATCACAAAAGGGACTGATGATCCGGCAGACGCTTCTGTGGACAAAAGAGGAAGAGGCTTCTTCCAGTGCTTATTTACTCGATCAGAATGTGTTGGAGCATATCTTTGAGGAGATCAATGTGTGGGATGTGGAGCATCCGTTCCTGTATACACTGCGTACGGAGCTGTACCGGGACGGTGCGTGCCTGGATTCGGTGGAAACGCGGATCGGGTTCCGGGAAGTGGTTTTTCGCAGGGACGGCTTTTATCTGAATGGAAGGAAGCTGAAACTGCGGGGACTGAACCGGCACCAGAGCTATCCTTATGTGGGATATGCGATGCCGGAATCCATGCAGAAATGGGATGCAGATATTTTGAAAAACGAACTGAAGCTGAATGCGGTGCGTACCTCGCATTATCCGCAGTCACATCATTTCCTTGACCGGTGCGATGAACTGGGGCTTCTGGTGTTCACGGAGATTCCGGGGTGGCAGTACATCGGTGGTCCGGAATGGCAGGATCAGGCCGTGCGGAACACAGAAGACATGGTGGTGCAGTACCGGAATCATCCGTCAATTATTTTGTGGGGCGTGCGCATCAACGAATCCGAGGATGACGATGCATTTTATCAAAGGACGAATGAGGCTGCCCACAGACTGGATCCGATGCGGCAGACCAGTGGAGTGCGTTACCTGCAAAAGAGCTCGCTGCTTGAGGATGTGTATGCGTTCAATGACTTTTCGCATGAGGGAAATAACCGTGGGTGCCGGAAGAAAAAGGACGTGACGCCGGACGGTTCGAAAGGGTATCTGATCAGTGAATACAATGGGCATATGTTTCCAACGAAAGCCTTTGACTGCGAACAGCACCGGGTCGAGCATCTGCTGCGTCATGCGAATGTTCTGGATGCCTATTATGGGGAAGAGGAGATTGCCGGGGGCTTTGGCTGGTGCATGTTTGATTATAATACCCACAAGGATTTTGGAAGCGGTGACCGGGTCTGCTACCATGGCGTGCTTGACCTGTTCCGGAATCCGAAGCTGGCAGCAGCGCTCTACGCAAGCCAGGGAGAAGAGGATGTGCTGGAAATCACTTCTTCCATGGACATCGGGGAGTATCCAGCGTGCCTTATCCGGGATGTCTATGCCGTGACGAATGCAGATAGTGTGAAACTTTATAAGAACGACCGGTTTGTAAAGGAGTTTCGGGCAGCGGATTCCCCTTACACCCACCTGCCGCATGGACCGATATCCATTGACGATTTTATCGGCGAACTTTTGCAGAACGGGGAGAACTTCTCGAAGGGAAAAGCAAAGGATGTGAAGAAGGTTCTGCAGTCTGTGAGTAAGAACGGACTGAATCATCTGCCGTTAGGAACCATCCTTCTTGCGGCAAAATGCATGCTGCTGCGCGGAATGAAAATGGCAGATGCAGTTGAACTTTATAATAAATATATTGGTAACTGGGGCGGAACGGCAACAGAATACCGGTTTGAAGCAATTCGTGACGGTAAGGTCGTGAAAACCGTAAAGAAACGCCCCGTGAACAAGCCGCAGTTACTGGTAGACTGTTCCCATACGATTCTTACAGAAAAAACGACGTATGATGTGGCAGCGATCCGGCTGCGTGCAGTCAGTGAGGAAGGAAGTACGTTAAGTTATTGTAACGAACCCCTGAACCTGACAGTAAAGGGACCGCTTTCGATCATCGGACCTTCGACGATCAGCTTACAGGGCGGCATGGGCGGCACATATGTACGCACCTGCGGAATGGTAGGAAGCGCAGAGCTTACCATGGCAGGAAGTCTTTTCGGAGAACATACGGTAAAGTTTGAGGTCGTTTGTGCCGGACAGATGGATGCTGAGAGTTGAAGAATAACAGGCTGTCGAAAAACAGTTGTACAGGAAGCATTTGCAGGCTGGCCGCTTGTGAATTGGATGGAAGAGTTTTCAACATGAAAAGGAGATAGAGGCATGAAGCTGAATGGAAAGGAAAAATTTTCGTATGGATTGGGTGCAGTAGGCAAGGATATGGTATATATGCTTTCTGCAAGCTATGTACTTTATTATTATCAGGATATTCTGGGAGTGAGCGCAGTTGCGATGGGCGTAATTCTGCTTGTTGCGAGGATCTTTGATGCGTTCAATGATCCGTTTATGGGTGTCATCGTGGAAAAGACGAAAACCCGTTGGGGAAAGTTCCGTCCGTGGCTGATGATCGGAACCCTTTTAAATGCAGTGATTCTGTTTTTAATGTTTGCAGCGCCGCCCGCGTTGTCCGGAAGCGGACTTGTGGCCTATGCAGCGGTATTTTATATCCTCTGGGGTGTCACCTATACCATGATGGATATTCCGTTCTGGTCCATGATTCCGGCCTTTACCGAAAGCGGTAAGGAAAGAGAGAATCTGACGACACTGGCAAGATCCTGTGCCGGTGTGGGATCCGCACTGATTACCGTAATTACCATGATTGCTGTACCGGCTCTTGGGAAGCTTTTCTTAGGAAATACGGAGGCAGCAAGAGAAGTGGAACGGTGCGGTTTCCAGTGGTTTGCATTGATTATTGCGGTATTGTTTGTCATTATGATCGGCATTACCTGCCTGAATATTAAGGAAAAGTCCACCGTGGATCTGAATGCTCCTTCGGTAAAGCAGATGTTCCGGGCACTTGTATCCAACGATCAGGCAATGACGGTGGTGATTACGATTGTGCTCATTAACTGTTCCCTTTACATTACCTCGAATCTGCTGATTTATTTCTTTAAATATGATATCGGAGGAACGAACTGGAATGACAGCTATGTGCTGTTCAATACCTTTGGCGGTGCAATCCAGATTCTTTCCATGATGATTTTTTATCCCCTGCTGCGCAAAGTCATCAGTGCACTAAAGGTCTTTTACGTCAGTGCGGTCATGGCAGTCGGAGGCTATCTGGTACTGCTTGCCATGATGTTTATGGGACTTACCAATGTATATTTCCTGCTGATTCCGGGCTTCTTCGTGTTCGCAGCGTTCGGAATGCTGACCGTATTAACAACCGTTTTCCTTGCGAATACCGTGGATTACGGAGAGTTGAAAAACTATCGCAGGGATGAGAGCGTCACCTTTTCCATGCAGACCTTCGTGGTAAAGCTGGCAAGCGGCGTGGCTGCCATGATTGCGGCACTGGCGTTGAATTTCAGTAACATTCAGCAGGATACCGCTGCGGATGCGGCACAGCTGGCAGCAGAGAACAGCTACGGCCCTTCGCTTGTGATTCTCCGCATGACCATGACGATTCTGCCGGTTGCAGGCCTCCTTGCCGCTACCTGGATTTTTGCGAAAAAGTATATTCTGACGGATGAAAAGCTTACCGAGATTAACCATACCTTACAGGAAAGACGAAAGGAAGCGGTACAATGATTTATGCGGAAAATGGAAATTTCCTGTTGGAGACAGCACATACGACCTATGCATTCTGTGTGGATCCTGCAGGGAATCTGCAGCATCTTTATTATGGCGAAAAATTAAGCTTGGGTGATTCCTGGCAGAAGGCATTGGAGGCGCTGAAAATGCGGATATTCAATCCCAATGGATGCAGCATTATTCAGGATCCGATGCACCCGGCAGTATCGCTGGATGATGTGTGTCTGGAGGTGTCCGGGCGTGGAAAGGGGGATATGGCGCAGCCCTTTGTGGAGCTTACCTATCCCGATGGCAGCCGGACGAGCGACTTCCGGTTTCAGAATTTTGAAATCATGGAAAAGCAGGCTCCGGAAGGACTTCCGGGTGCCTATGATGAAACGGAAAACGCCCAGTCACTTGTTCTTCATATGGAGGACCGGAATGGGGCAGTCCGGTTAACGCTGGTTTACAGTGTGCTGGAGGACTGCGACTGCATTACCCGGTTTGCGGTTGTGAAAAATGAGGGAAGCGCACCAGTGACTCTGGAGCGGCTGATGAGTACCCAGCTTGACCTGCGTACGCGGGGCAGACAGAAGATTTTAAGCTTTCACGGAGAATGGGCGCGGGAAATGCAGCCCTGTGAAACCCTCTTGCAATCCGGTAGCTTTCAGATTGAATCCACAACCGGCTTTTCCTCCAATAAGGCCAATCCCTTTTTCATCTGCGGAGAGGCAGACACTCAGGAGGACTACGGGGTCTGCTATGGCTTTAACCTGATCTATTCCGGAAACCATCGGGAAACGATCGAGTGCAATGCCCATGGCAGGGTGCGGATTTTACAGGGAATGCATCCGGATTTCTTTCAAAAGTCATTGGATGAAGGAGAAAGCTTTGCTTCACCGGAGGCAGTGTTTACTTTTTCTAAAGAAGGCTATGGTGGGATCAGCCGGAACATGCACCGCTTTGTAAGGGAGCATATTGTGCGTGGAACATGGAAAAAGAAGGAGCGGCCGATTCTGATTAATTCTTGGGAAGCCATGTATTTTGATGTGAAAGAACGGAAGCTTTTAAAGCTTGCCAGGCAGGCGGCAGAGGCTGGAATCGAGCTTTTTGTGCTGGATGACGGATGGTTTGGCGAACGCGAAAATGACCAGAAGGCCTTAGGGGACTGGCAGGATAATTTAGAAAAGCTCCCGGACGGACTTGGCGGGTTATCTGCCAAAATTCATGCAATGGGGATGAAATTCGGAATCTGGGTGGAGCCGGAAATGATTAGTGAGAATTCGAAGCTCTACAGGGAGCATCCGGAGTATGCGGTACGGATTCCAGGGAAAGCAGCATCCGTCGGACGGAACCAGATGCTTTTAGACCTGACGCAGACTAAGGTGCAGGACCGGATTATCGCGGATATGAGCGATGTTTTCCGAAGGGGACAGGTGGATTACGTGAAATGGGATATGAACCGCCACATGTCCGATTATTACAGCCCGGCGCTCTCGAAGGAGGAGCAGGGAGAATTTGCACACCGTTATCTGTTGGGATTGTACCGGGTATTGGGAGAACTGACGAGCCGCTTCCCGGATATTTTGTTTGAAGGCTGTGCATCCGGAGGCAATCGGTTTGACCTAGGGATGCTGTGCTATATGCCGCAGCTCTGGGTGAGTGACCGTACGGATGCCATTGCACGGGCGAAAATCCAGAATGGCTGCAGCTTTGGGTATCCGCAGTCCGTTATGGGTGCACATGTGTCCTCCTGTCCGAATCACCAGACCCTGCGGGTAACGCCGCTATACAGCCGTTTTGCCGTTGCGTGTGGAGGAATCCTCGGATATGAGTGCAATCTTTGTGACCTGCCGAAAGAGGAGCTTAAGAAGATCAGGGAAGAGGTTTCCTTTTATAAAAAGTGGCGCAGGGTATTGCAGTTTGGTGAATTCTATCGTCTGCATGGCCTTTTGAAGGAAGGAGAGAGGGACACCGATGTCATCCGGTGGAACTTTGTAGCGCAGGATCGGGAAAAGGCAGTTGGAATTCTGCTAAATGGATTGGTTCATGCGAATGACACGCACCGGTTTTTTAAAACGAAGGGACTTGACGATACGAAGCAGTATCACTTTTACCATATTCCGCAGAAGGTGGAGCTTACCCGAATGGGGGATCTTATCAATACCGCCTCTCCTGTGCATATCCGGCCGAACTCTGTGGTTCATCAGGTTGTGACGCATCTCATAACGATGGAGGGCGAGACGGAAGAGTTTCATGTGCCGGGCGATCTGCTCAATAAGGCAGGAGTAGTGCTTTCTCCGAATTTTGGCGGCACCGGCTTCGAAACCGGAACTGCACTTTTTCAGGATTTCGATGCAAGGATCTATTTAATGGAAGCGGAAAATAGCAAATTATAGATTATAGATTTTGTGTTGCAAAGCGGATATTTCCATAATAGAATAAAGATAGAAAAGAATGCAAATTACATTGAGTAATAGGCAGAAGAACAGCCATACTAATAAAGGAGGTGTTTATATGGCAACTTCAAGTATCACTAAAAATTTTGTTATATCTGGTCAGAAGCAGGTTGAGATGTTTGTCGATGCGATAGAAAGATCTGCCAATAATCGCCCAGTGCGTGTTCCGGTAGCAGCAAGGGAATTAACAGACACAAATGATATAATAAAATTGATGGAGAAAAGGAAGAAAGCGAATGTTGCAAAAAGATAAATATTCAGTAATTAACATTCGTAAGTATCTCGAAAGTGATGATCCGAGGCCCGGAGAGGAAGATTTAATGATATTAAGGCAGAGAGCCTTTTGAGGAAATGGAAAGGTGCTATGCACAGTACAAAAGGAGGGATGCCGACTTGAATACAGAAATAACAAATGCTGTAAATGCAGCGGGAGATAAAGCACAGTATGATGCCCGTGTCAAAAGGATATTAGCACAAAAGAATATTCTGGCACATATTTTGGTAAAGACAGTTGACGAGTTCAAGGGAATGAAGCCGGAGGATGTAGTAACATACATTGAGGGTGAACCAAAAGTTGGGATCGTACCGGTTGAACCAGGGCTAACGAATGTAGAAAAAATAGATGCCACTGGGCAGAGGATTATTGGACTAAATACAGAGAATGCCGAGATCAATGAGGGACTGGTCAGATTCGATATTATTTTTTATGTCCGCATGAAAAATGGTCTTTCCCAGATTATCGTGAATGTCGAAGCTCAAAAGGATGAACCAAACAAATATAAGCTATTAAATCGGGCAATCTTTTATGTGAGCAGGCTTGTCTCTTCACAAAAAGAGAGAGATTTTGTAAACACGAATTATGATGACATAAAACAGGTATTCAGCATTTGGATCTGTATGAATATGGATTGTAACAGCTTAAGCCATATTCATCTTACGAAGGATGAGATGCTGAGTCCATATGACTGGAAGGGCAATATGGATCTGTTGAATATCGTTTTAGTTGGAATTACGAATGATATTCCAGAACATGAGGAAAAATATGAAATGCATCGTTTGATTGGTGCACTTCTCTCAAGCGAATTGAAAGAGCAGGAAAAACTGGATATTATAGAACATGAGTATAATATCCCAATCAGCAGTGAATTAAGAGAGGATGTGAGAATTATGTGTAATCTGAGTACAGGAATTGAGGAAAGAGCTACAGAAAAAGCAACCGAGAAAACAAGCGAAAAATTCATTCTGAATATGTATAAAAAAGGTTATACATTAGATCAGATTGCAGACGTTGCAGAAACAAGCGTGGAGGTTGTGGAAGCAATCATTAAGAAGAAAGAGCCTGTAATGGCGTAAGTAGCAATTAAATATCACAGGAATCAGGCAGTAGATCAGTAAATGATTTGCTGCTTTTTCTTTTATCAAGGCAGTCCATTGTGGGCTGCCTTTTATCATGCAAAAATGGAGGTAATCTATGGCAGATAATCAGACAGAAAAACAAAAGGTACAGGATCTTACAGACAAGCTGGAACGTGGACTGACAGAACTTTTCAACAGTGACAGTTACAAAAATTATCTTTCTACAATGTCAAAATTTCATTTATATGGTAAAGGAGGGGGAAATGGTCTTTGTCCTGCCGAACCGGCTGCATTCTGCACAGGCGGAGGAGGGCACACCGTTTTCCTTTCTCGCAGTGGTCTTTGATCAGGCGCTGCTGAACAGCTTTGTGCGCGATGAGATTCAGCAGAAGTATTTTGACCGTGTAAAGGAGGGGAGGATACTTTATCCCGAGTACACCTGCCGGAAGGAGCCGTGGCAGAGCCAGCTTCATTCTGTTTTAATGGAAATCTGCGAACAGTTTGAAAACGAAGAAAAGGCATATGAACTGCTGATCAAGGCGAAATTATATGAGGTGTGGTATCTCCTCTACACGCACGCTGCGCTGACAGAAGGGGCTGCGGGCGGAGCGCGGGACAGCAGGGCGGTTATGACAAAGGAGGTCATTGCCTACATTCAGGAGCACTATGAGGAACACATCGGTATCCCCGAACTGGCGGGACGTTTTCATGTCAGCGAGGGGCATCTTTGCCGGATGTTTAAGGGAATGACCCAGAAATCGGTCGTGGAATATCTGAATTATTACCGGATCAGTGTTAGCGTCGAACTGCTGAACATGGGGAAGCATGATATCGGGCAGATCGCTGGCATGACAGGCTTTAACAATATCAGCTACTTTAACAGGATGTTCCGCAGGTTCATGCGCATGACACCGTCCGAGTACAAAAAGCTGCAGGGGTAGGGAGCCAATAGGCAAACTATGTGTGTGAAGATCTTCTGTCACACACGGAATCACGGACAACAAGATTTACGTCAAGAATCACATTCTCCGCCGGAAGGGAAGGATCTTCAAGATGGCGGAAGAGAATGTCCAGAGTATATTTTGCCTTTTGCTCTATATTCTGTGCAACTGAAGTCAGCTGTGGAGTCAGGAAGCTGGAAAGAGGAAGGTTATCAAAACCGATTACGGAGTAATCCTCTGGGATACAGTAGCTCTTTTTGCGCAGAGCGCTGATCAATTCTATTGCATGCATGTCACTATCAAGAAACACAGCTGTTGCGGGTACAGACAGGCAGCATAGCCTTTCTGCACATTCTTCCATGTGACAGGAATCGATGATGTTGCAGTCGGGCAGTGAAAAACCATTCTGTTCCAGTGTGTCCCGAAAGCCATTCAGGCGTTGTTGTATTACTTTGCTGTCTTCAATATAAGAGGAGACAAAGGAGAAGGCAGTATGTCCTTTTTCGATAAAATGTTTCGCTGCCAGTACACCACCCTTGTAATCGTCGATGCCGATATTGATTACCTGCCGCATATTGCTGTAGCTGTCTGTAAAGACCAGAGGCATTGGGTTGCTTGTCTGTATTTTTTGCATATCCTTATCGAAGGTGCCGAAAAAGATTGCTCCCTGAGCGCGCCAGGATTGCAAATGCTGGGTGACTTCAGAATAGTCATTTATAAAGTGTACCATGGTATTGAAACCGCGGTCCTGTATTCCCTGAATGATATAGTTCAGCATAGAAGCATTGTATGGGGAATTGAGGAGACTCTCTGTTCCCTGTATGAGAATGGAAATGATGTTCGAAGATTTGGAAGACAGGTTTCGCGCTGAATAATTGGGGACATAACCCAGCCGGTCTATAATTTCCTGTATTTTTCTAATGTTCTCTTCAGAAACTTCACCATATCTTTTATTGATAACACGGGAGACGGTCATTACACTGACACCGGCTTCCTGCGCAATTTCCTTTAATGTAGCCATGAGTGTTCCTCCAATTTGATAACGATAACGTACAATTTAATATGAATTATACTGTAAAAAATAGGAAAAAGCAAGAAATAGAAGTATTTTGGCAAACAAACTGATAACGATAACAAATAAACAACAAGGGAAATCAGTTCAAGAAAATACTACATAGCGCATGATGCATAAAAACAAACAATAAAAACTGTGCAAATTGGGAAAAATAGCAATAATATATTGACAATTAACAAGGGATAAGATATTATACAAACAGTTAGCGATAACAGTAAAGAAAAAACGGAGGGTTGTTATTATGAAAAATAAAAGGAAAGGAAAGCTGATACATCGCGTAGCAAGAAACTGGGGATTGTATCTGATGTTGATGCCGGCGTTTGTCCTGCTGATCTGCTTTACATATCGCCCAATGTACGGTGTACTGATTGCCTTCAAGGAGTATAAGGCTTCGCTGGGCATCATGGGCAGCGCATGGGCAGATCCGTGGTACAAATTTTTCCGTAAGTTTTTTCTCTCTTACCAGTTTAAGACAACAATCGTTAATACACTGACGATCACACTGTACAGCCTTCTGGTCTTCCCGGTGCCGATCATCCTTGCCCTTGGGATCAACCAAATGAAAAATGGAAAGTATAAAAAAATTTTCCAGACGGTAACCTATATGCCTCATTTTATTTCAACAGTGGTTATGGTTGGGCTGATCACATTGCTGTTATCGCCCGGAAGTGGTGTGTTTGGTGCGATTTGCAGGGCTATTGGCTTTGAGGCGCCGAACCTGATGGGAAAGGCAGCGGCCTTTAAACATCTGTATGTCTGGTCGGATGTATGGCAGCATGCAGGATGGGACAGCATCATTTATCTTGCGGCGTTGTCGGGGGTTGATCCCAGTCTGTACGAGGCCGCGACGGTGGATGGTGCAACGGCACTTCAGAAAATCAAATATGTAGACATTCCTATGCTTATTCCGACGGCGGTAATTATGCTGATCTTGCGAGTGGGCGGAATTATGAGTCTTGGATTTGAAAAAGTGTATCTGATGCAGAATGATCTGAATATTTCTGCCAGTGAGGTTATTTCGACCTATGTGTACAAGATTGGTGTGATTGATACACAGTACAGCTATTCGGCGGCAATTAACCTTTTCAGTACGGTCGTGAATTTCGTAATGCTTCTACTGGTAAACAAAATATCCAAATCAGTCAGCGAAAACAGCCTGTGGTAGGGTCTGATGGGAGGAAAAAATGAAAGATAAAGTATTCCGGTTCTTTTTATATCTGATTTCAGGATTTATTCTTCTGAGTGTGTTATATCCGCTGTATTTTGTCGTGATTGCGTCCTTCAGTGACCCATCCGCCGTGGCGAGCGGGCAGGTCTGGCTTGTGCCGAAGGGGCTGACGCTCGACGGATACAAGGAGTTGTTCAGGCATAATGAGATATGGACAGGTTATGCAAATACAATTCTCTATACCATCGCAGGAACGTTTATCGGTGTTGCTGTAAACATATTCGCTGCTTACGCATTGTCGAAAAAGGATCTTGTCGGTAGAAAGGTGTTGATGTGGCTCTTTGTATTTACCATGTTTTTTAACGGCGGATTGGTTCCTACCTTCATAACGATCAAGGATTTTGGCCTGTATAACACCTTCTGGGTCATGGTACTTCCGTTTTCTGTCTCGGTATATAACATCATTGTAGCCAGAACCTTTTTTGAAAACACAATTCCGGCTGAATTAAATGATGCAGCAAAGATAGATGGTTGTGGAAATATCTACTATTTCTTTAAAATTGTATTGCCACTGTCAAAAGCCATCCTGGCGGTAATCACACTCTGGACAGCGGTTGGTATGTGGAATTCCTATTTTAACGCATTGGTCTATTTGAAGGATTCCTGGCGTTACCCGTTACAGCTGGTTTTGAGAAATATTTTGATAACAAACAATTTGCAGATGTCCTTTGGCAGCGGGGAGGCGATGCAGATCGCCTTAAGGCTTTCAAATCTGATGAGGTATTCCGTCATCATTGTTTCGACATTGCCTATTATGTGCGTTTATCCGTTTGCACAGAAATATTTTAATCAGGGTGTCATGATCGGTGCGGTAAAAGGCTAGCGCTGATCGTAACATAGATAAAAGGAGGAAAAAATATGAAGAAAGTAACAAAACAAGCAATCAGTCTTCTGTGCGCTTCCGCGATGCTGTGTCTGACAGCGTGCGGCGGGGAGAGTACAGGAGCGGCAAACACAGGAGAAAGTAAGAAAACAGATGCTGCTCTTGTGGCGGAAAGCGACAACTTTCACAAGGAGGGAATGCCCATCGTCGATGAACCTGTAACCCTGACGGTGCTGACCACACGCTGGGGAAATATGGGAGACAGCTTTAAGAACAATGAATTTTTGAAGAAGCTTGAAGAAGAATCCAATGTCAAGATCGAGTGGCAGGTACAGTCGCTGAATGACTGGGGCGAACAGAAAGGCATTATGCTTGCGGGCGGAGAATTGCCGGATATCATTTTTGGCTTTCAGACTTTTGATGATACGGATATCATGAACAATCAGGATCTGTTTATTCCGTTGGATGACCTTGTGGATGAGTACATGCCGAACTACAAGAAAGCAATGGAAGAGATGCCCGATCTGAAGAAGATCGCAACGTTCCCCGATGGCAAAATGTATTCTATGAGTAAGAATCTGCCGCTTAGACCGGTTTCCTGTAACCAGCCGATTATTAACAAACAGTGGCTTGACAACCTTGGCCTTAAGGTTCCCACAACGGTGGATGAACTGTATAATGTACTTAAGGCGTTCAAGGAACAGGATGCAAACGGTAACGGCGACCCGAATGATGAAATTCCGATTTCCGGAGCGAAGGGAATTTCCATGGATCTGCTCAATCCCTTTGGAATTACTGACATCACTGGGCACAAGATGATGGTAAACAGCGATGGAACGTTGACTTACTATCCGACATCGGAACAGTATAAAGAGGGAATCAAATGGCTGCACAAACTGTATGAGGAAGGAATCATTGATCCGGAGGCATTTACACAGGACGATTCCATGCTTTCCGCAAAGAGACAGGACCCCAATGTTTCCCGAGTAGGCTTTGAGTATGCGTGGACACCTGATTCCAACTTTGGACAGTGGTCGTCTGAGTACGAGATTATTCCGCCGATTGCCGGAGCAGACGGTAAGGCATATACAGGAGGAGATCCCAATGGGGTTTCCAGTATCATGAGAAATGAGGCTCTGATTACAAAATTCTGTGAGCATCCGGAAATTGCCGCCAGATGGATTGACCAGTTTTACACCGGAGAGGCAAGTATTCAGAATTTCTGGGGAGGCATAGGAACGGTTATTACCAAGCATGATGACGGAACCTATACTTTGAACGATCCGCCGGAAGGAACCAGTGCTGATGCATGGTATTGGGATTCCAGCCTGAGAGATTTTGGACCGAAGTATGTAAGCAAGGAATTCCAGAAGAATATTAAGCTCTCATCCACAAGCGGAGACGGACTGAAGGTCGAGCTGAGTAAGATAGCAGAGGATACCGTTACTACACCGTATCCCAATGTAATGTTCACGGTGGAAGAAAGTGAACAGCTTTCGACACTCACCACGGATATTGATAAGTATGTAGAAAGTACCCGTGCACTGTGGATAACCGAGGGCGGCATAGATGAAGGCTGGGACGAGTATATCAATCAGCTGAATGCAATGGGATTAAAGGATTTGATACAGATTTATACAGATGCTTATGAGCGTTACAGCAACTAACTAAATGTAGAGAGGAATCGTTTATGCGATTCCTCTTGTTATGAAAGAGGTAGCTATGGCGATATTGTCAACGGTAAACTTAAATGAAAATGCCACTCCCTTTGGCATCAGGAGTCAAAATGGAGATCAGCTGGCAGCGGTTTCGATTCTGCGGGAGCAGGGGCGGTGCACACTTACGATACAGCATTCCTGCTGCGCTGTGTATGGAATGGGAGAGCGTTTTGATTCCGTGAATCAAAAGGGAAAGAGCTTATCAATGGAGGTTTTTGAAAAGTTCTGCAATCAGGGAAGTGTCAGCTATTGTCCGATGCCCTTTTTCTTTACTGAGAACGGTTTGGGCGTATTTGTAGATACGTTGACGGTGGTACAATTCCGGTTCCGTGAAGAAATTCAGATCGAAATCATTGCAGATACGGAGGGAAAATTTCCCAAAATCTATTTTCTGGGAGGTGAACCGGCAGAACTGGTGCGTGATTTTTCACAGCTGACCGGAAATGTCAGGACAATACCGAAGTGGAGTCTGGGACCATGGATGTCAGCCAATCGCTGGCATACGGAGGAGGACGTAAAGGAGCAGCTTGCGGAGCTGGAAAAACATCAGATTCCGCACAGCGTGATGGTTTTGGAGGCATGGAGCGATGAGGCGACGTTTTATCGCTTTAATGACCACGGAGAGTGGAAACAACCTGAAGAAATGGTTCGGCAGCTTCAGGAGAAAAATATACATTTGATCTTATGGCAGATACCGGTGCTGAAAAAGATGCCCGAAAGTGAATATAGCAGTATTGCGGAGCAGGACTGGAATTATGCAGTGGAGCATGGTCTGTGCATTCGGAATATGGATGGCAGCCCATATACAATACCAGAGGGACACTGGTTTGCCGGTTCCCTTCTTCCTGATTTCAGCAATCCGGACGCAGCGGAATGGTGGTTTAATAAGAGAAAATACCTGCTGGAAATGGGAGTGGACGGCTTTAAGACAGACGGTGGGGAATTTATATTGTCAGATGACGTTATTGATTCCGCGGGAAGAAGCGGAAAGGAACTCCGCAATTACTTTTCGGCGGAATACGTGAAAGCGTACTCACGGTTTGCAGGGGAAAAGCGCGTACTGTTCAGCAGGGCGGGGTACCTCGGGCAGCAGCAATACCCGATACAGTGGGCAGGAGACCAGATGTCCACATGGGAAGAGTTCAAACATATTCTTGCTGCTGGATTGAGTATCGGTCTAAGCGGAGTGCCTTTTTGGAGCTTTGACATTGCCGGGTTCGCCGGGGAAATGCCGGATAAGGAATTGTACGAGCGGGCGGTTCAGATGGCGGTATTTGCACCTGTGATGCAATGGCATTCTGAACCTGTGGGAGGACAGTTTTCGGAGATACTGGCGGTAACGAAGGGCATCAATGACAGGAGCCCGTGGAATATGTCCTTGCTATATCAGGATAACGACCTGATTGACAGAATGCGCTGGCAATTTAATTTAAGAATGAATTTGCTGCCTTATCTGTATCAACAGATGCTGCAGTCTGCGAGGAGCAGTCTGCCAATGATGAGACATCTGGTGCTGGATTATCCTTTGGACAAGAATGTTTACGAATGTGAAGATTGTTTCCTACTTGGAGACATGCTGATCGCTCCGATTTTGGCACCGGACTGCAAAATTCGCAGGATATATCTTCCCAGAGGAGAATGGTATAGCTTTTGGGAATACGAGATTGCAGGAGAGGGACACAAGCGCGCTCAGGATATACCACTGGAGGGAGAACACTTTTATGACATTGTGTGCAGAGAGAACCGGATACCTGTTTTTGTCAGGAGCGGCGGATGCGTTGCGCTGAATCTGGCTGCAGGTGGCGGACTGGGAAGTAGCGTAGGCAATGGAATGGACTGTTATAAGAAGCTGTGCTTCTGGACGGCAGGTGAGAAAGGGCATTATCTGTTTGAGGATGATATGGGAAACCGTATCCGGATTGTATGGAATGCAGAATGCGCTGCGGGAACAGCGGAGCAGGGTGATGTACAGTATACAATACTTACCGCAGAACAGAAAAGGTGGATAGGAGAAGGATAGAATGTGTGCAAGAGAGACAGATATCAGGACAGGACAGGATTTTGTTGTCGAAGGAACAAATTACAGAATCAGCGTTCTGACAGACAGGCTGATTCGTTTTGAATACAGCCCGCAGGGTGTGTTTGTAGATGCTGCTACACAGGTTGTCGTCAACCGGAAGTTTCCGTCTGCAAATTATGAGATCAGGAGAAACGGCGATGAAATTGAAATCCTGACAGAATATCTGGTGGTGAAATATAATCAGAAGAAATTTTCGCAGGAATCACTGAGGGTCCGACTGAGAAAGGGCGCTTTTTCATGGAATGCAACGTGGAGATATGGCGACGCATGTGAGAATAATCTCGGGGGAACAGTAAGGACACTGGATAATGTTGACGGTGCGATTCCCTTGGAGAACGGACTGCTTTCTCGAAATGGGTTTACCGTGATGGATGACAGTAAATCCATGATTATGACGGAGGATGGCTGGATCAAACCGGCACCGGAGGAACATACGGATATTTACTTCTGGGGATACGGGCATGCGTATAAGGAATGCTTGAAAGCTTTTTATCATCTGTGCGGACAGACTCCGATGTTACCGCGGTTTGCGCTTGGAAACTGGTGGAGCAGATTTTATGCCTACACACAGGAAGAATATCTTGGACTGATGGAGCGGTTCCGGAGAGAACAGATTCCGTTTGCTGTGGCAGTGATCGATATGGACTGGCATTATGTTCAGCTCGATGAAAAATACGGTAGCGGATGGACTGGGTATACATGGAATGAAAAGCTGTTTCCAGATCATCAGGAAATGCTTAAGAAACTTCATCAGGACGGAATGCATGTGACGCTGAATGTTCATCCTGCGGATGGAGTGCGCGGACATGAAAAGGCATATTTGCCGATGGCAGCGGCGCTGGGGCTGGATGCTGAAAGCGGGGAGGCAATTCCGTTTGATGCGGCAGATCGCAGGTTTATGGCAGCTTATTTTGAGTATCTGCATCATCCGCTTGAAAGGGAGGGAGTCGATTTCTGGTGGATAGACTGGCAACAGGGGAAGATCTCCGGGTTAAAGGGTCTGGACCCGTTGTGGGTGCTGAATCACTTCCATTTTGAGGATCAGAAAAGAGAAGGAAAGAGACCGATGATTTTTTCGAGATATGCAGGTCTTGGAAGCCACAGATACCCGATAGGTTTCTCAGGCGATTCGATTATTACATGGAAATCCTTGGATTTTCAGCCCTATTTTACAGCAACAGCATCCAATGCGGGATATGGCTGGTGGAGCCATGACATTGGTGGACATATGAACGGATATCGTGACGATGAACTGATGGTGCGATGGGTGCAGTTCGGAACCTTCTCGCCGATTATGCGTTTGCACAGCTCCTGCAGCCGGTTTACCGGAAAGGAGCCATGGAACTATCCGGAGCGCGAGTGCGGTATTATCACAAGATATCTCCGGCTACGGCATGCTATGATACCCTACCTTTATACAATGAATGAGCGGAATCACTCACAAGGTGAAAGCCTGATACAGCCAATGTATTATGAGTATCCCGAGGAAAATAATGCATATGAAGTGCCGGGGCAATATTTCTTCGGAAATTCACTGCTGGTTCATCCGATTACAGCGAGGACAGATGAAATCAGTAAAATGAGTGCTGTGACATCATGGCTTCCTCAGGGGGAGTGGATTGATGTCTTTTCGGGACTGAGATACCATGGCGGCAGGATGATAAAAATGTATCGCCCATTGGAGGAAATTCCGGTGTTAATGCCACAGGGAGGAATTATTCCGCTGCAGCAGACGGAACATGTTTCAAGCTTTACTGCGAACCCGGAGGATATGGAACTGCTGATTGCGGCGGGAGATGACGGACAATTTGTTCTCTACGAGGATGACGGCGAAACCATGGGATTTGAAGAGGGACACGTGGCGCGGACTGAGTACAGGCTGGAATGGAAGGAAAAGAAAGTATTCATGATTTGTCCCGTTGAGGGAGAGACACAGCTGCTTCCGGAAAAGAGAAACTACAGGATAAAGGTATATTGTGTGCGGAACAACTGTGTCGGACATATTACGGTGAACGGGCAGGAGCAGCCGTTTGAACAGAGCTATGACAAGAAAAAGAATATCCTTACGATTGTGATTGACGGTGTGCCTGTTGCGGAGGAACTGGCAATGTGGTTTGAAGATGACAGCGATCTTGAAAAGAATGAATATTCAGATAGAATTTTCGAGCTGCTGAACCGCTGTCAGATAGAATACTGCGTGAAGGACAGAGTATTTGACTGTGTCAGCAGAGCCCGAAATATGGATGAGGCGATCCTGCAGCTGAACGCAATGGAACTTCCGAGAACAGTCTATGAGGCGATTGCGGAAATTTTGCTGGCATGATTGCAGAGAGGAAACGATATGATTGAAAGATTTATTTTCGGTGAACCGATAGAGACGGATGCCGTATTGAAGAAGCCGCAGCCGGCACAGTGGCAGAATGCAAGACTGATGTTGGAACGGGGAGAATTCGTGACAAGGCTTTCCGACGGGGAGATTGTATATGGCCTTGGGCAGAATGTAAGAGGAATCAATAAACGCGGCTGGAGATATGTCAGTGACTGTACGGATGACAGCCAGCACACAGAGAGTAAGCAGTCGCTCTATGGAGCGCATAATTTTCTTATTCTGGATGGCGGCTCGGCGATGGGGGTATTTATTGATACTCCTGCAAGGGTAATCTTTGATATCGGTTATTCCAGATATGATGAGCTTCGGATCATACCTCAGACGGAAGATTTTGAATGCTATCTGATTAGCGGAGACAGCCCGGATGACATTGTACATCAATTTCGGGAACTGGTTGGGAGAAGTTATATTCCGCCCAGATGGGCATTTGGCTACGGGCAGAGCCGTTGGGGTTATCGGTCTGCAGATGAAATACGGGAGGTAGTCAGAAAGTATCGGGAAAATGACATCCCTCTGGACGCGGTGTATCTGGATATTGATTATATGGAGCGCTACAAGGACTTCACGATCAACAGGGAAACATTTCCGAATTTTAAAAATTTTGTCAGGGAAATGCGGGAGGAAGATATTCACCTTGTTCCGATCATCGACGGAGGAGTCAAGAAGGAAGAGGGCTACGAGGTCTATGAAGAGGGAAGGGAGAACGGATATTTCTGCAAAGATGCAGAGGGCGAAGACTTTGTAATCGGTGTCTGGCCGGGAAAATGCTGTTTCCCGGATATGCTCAATGAGGATGCGCGCAAGTGGTTTGGACAGAAGTATAAAATTCTGTTGGATCAGGGAATTGAAGGCTTCTGGAATGACATGAATGAGCCGGCCATTTTCTATTCCGAAAAACGTCTGCAGAAGGTGTTTGAGAAAATTGAGGACTATCGCTCGGAAAATCTTGATATCAATACGCTGTTTGAGTTCAAGGATCTTGTCGCAAATGTTTCAAATAATCAGGAGGATTATGCGTCCTTTTATCATAACTACAGGGGCAGAAGATACTGTCACAAGGACGTACATAATCTGTTTGGATATTACATGACCAGATCTGCATCGGAGGCTTTTCAAGAGCTGGCACCGGAAAAGAGAATACTTTTGTTTTCCAGAGCGTCATATATCGGAATGCACAGATATGGCGGAATCTGGCAAGGAGATAACTGCTCATGGTGGTCACATCTGCTGTTGAACATCAAGATGATGCCATCGCTGAATATGTGCGGATTCCTTTATACAGGTGCAGATATTGGCGGGTTTGGTGCAGATACAACGGAGGATCTTCTGCTCAGATGGCTGGAATTCGGAGTGTTTACACCGCTGATGCGAAACCATTCGGCGCTGGGGACCAGACTTCAGGAGGCTTATCAATTTAAACAGGTTGATCTGTTCCGGCAGGTGATCGGAGTTCGATATAAGCTTCTTCCCTATCTGTACAGTGAATATATGAAGGCGGCACTGGATCATACAATGCTGTTCCGACCGCTTGGCTTTGTATATCGTGATGATGAGCTTGCACGCAGAACAGAAGACCAACTGTTGCTTGGAGACAGTATTATGATTGCTCCTGTATATGAGCAGAATGCAGTAGGAAGAACGGTTTACTGTCCGGAGAGAATGAAGCTGATACGTTTTACGGGTGGAAGGGTTTTGGAGGAAGATGTATTTGAGAAAGGTTTCCATTATGTGAAAATGCCGCTTGGAGATGTGTGTGTGTTCCTGAGGGAGAACAGGGTATTACCCTTATCCTCGGGGGGCATGAATGTACGGAAGGTAGATTATGAAGACTTAAGACTGTACGGATTTGGAGACCGTATCAAAGAGTATGAGTACTATACGGACGATGGAATTTGTACCGGTTACGACAGAAAGAATAATTGCAAAAAGCTGCAGGGGTAATCCCCTACAGCTTTGAAAGTGTTACAGAACAGGGCGGTGCGATCCAGATACCGTCCTTTTTGTGTGCAGATTCGCCGTATGCATAGAGAACCTGTTCAGAGGAAAGTGCGCTCTCAAAGGAAGCTTCTTTCGCAGAAGGGTTGATGATTGCACAAGGCATGGAGAAAGGGGAGAGTATAGCGGTGAAACCTTTTATTATGCTGCGGATAATCTGAGAGTCAAAAATATGATGGACGGAATTGAAATACCGATCAGTGCGGAAAACGAAGAAGCATACAGGAGCATGATATTAAAGGCTGTGCAGAAACAAACGGAGGAGCAGAGTACAGGAATGAGCCAGCAGATGTAAGGAGATAGAGGAGAATGGAAAAAGTCAGAAAAGCATTTTACATTGAAGAAGAACTGCTGGGGCAGGTAGATGCCCTGTTACCACAGGCAGATGTGCGTTCACGAAACGAATTTGTCAATCAGGCACTGCGGTTTTATATCGGATATCTCACTTCGGAGAAAATAGAGAACTATATGCTGACAACCATCTCCTCCGTCATGCATGCAACGGTAAAGGACAGCGAGAACCGTATGGCTCGTGCCATGTATAAACTTGCAGTGGAAACTTCCAAGCTGTCCCATGTGATTGCATACAGCCATGGCGTGGATGAGCAGGCACTCGGAAAGCTGCAGGCAAAGTGTGCAGAAGAGGTGAAACGGATCAATGGAGCAGTGAGATTTGAGGATGCATATCAATATCAGCAGGGGGATCGTTTTTTTTTGACAAAAAACTTGCAAGTTATGTATGAATATGTTATTATTTGAATAGAATAAAACTGTAATGCGTTACAGTTTTGGTCTGGGCGAGAGCTCTTTGGACCACCGTAGGCGGGAAGAATTTCCCGCCATTTTTACTTTATAGGAGATTCCGTTGGAATTTCCTATAAAGTAAAAGCTCCGTGAGGATGCGCAGTTCGCGGAGAAGAAATTAGTTGCTTTGCAACACCGCTCACGCGCAACGAGTTCGCAGGCGAACTCGTCATTTTATAGAGGGAAAATAATGAAAGAACTCAGTGTGTTTATTGATGAATCAGGTGATTTTGGTGATGTGAAAGAGCGGCCGGCTTATTATTTAGTAACATTTGTTTTTCATGATCAGGATTACCCTATAGAGCAACAGGTTATAAAATTGGAAGAAAGTGTGAAGAATGCGGGATTTGATGTGGAATATATACATACTGGTCCGGTGATCCGCAGAGAAGAGATTTTTACGGGACATTCCATTGATGATAGAAGAAAGCTCTTATATAAGATGCTTAATTTTGTGAATGCGTGTCCCATTTCCTGTCTGACAATTGCTATAGACAGAAAAGAAGCGGTGGACAAAGTATCGTTGTCTGGGAAATTAGCCAAGGCAATTCACGGAGCAATGAGTGCACATCAGGAGTACTTTTTAAGCTATGATAAGATAATTGTATATTATGATAATGGACAGAATGAGCTCAGTGCAATTCTTAATGCAGTATTTTCTATACAATTCTCTAATGTAGAGTTCAGAAAAGTCGAACCACAAAGATATCGATTGTTACAGGCGGCAGATTTTATCTGTTCCATGGAATTATTAAGAATAAAGAAGGATGAAAAGCGATTGAGTAAATCAGAAGAGAATTTCTTTTATAAATCCCAGGAACTCAAGAAGACATTTTTGAAGAGCATTGATAAAAAGAAATTGTAAATGCACTTCATGCTGTGCAGGTATGTCTGTTGTATAAAATCATGAATTCCTTCCCATACTAAAGAATATTGATGAACATATCAGGAAAGGAAGTAGAATCATGATTTTAAAGGAAAAAGAACGGGCAGCACTTGAAGATTTACAGACACAGGAAAAAAGCTGTGTGGAGAAGTATGAAAAGTATGCAAATCAGGCGAAGGATCCGGAGTTGAAGTCTCTGTTCCAGACACTTCAGAAGGAGGAGCAGAAGCACTATGATTCTCTGGGACAGGTGCTTGCAGGAACGATTCCGGAATGTAACTGCAACGACAGCGCAGGACGTGATTACAAGCCTAAGGCTACCTACAATGACATGACAAATCCGGAGGATAAGCAGAATGATGCATTCCTTGCAACCGACTGTATCGGTACGGAAAAGCTGGTTTCCGGAGAATACAATACGGATGTCTTTGTATTTGGAGAAAGCGGTGTCCGCAAGCTTCTGGCCGATATTCAGATTGAAGAACAGAATCATGCCGAGATGCTTTATAAGTACAAGATGGCAAACGGAATGAAGTAAAGGCAGAGCCTATTGACAATCCGGATGCATGGAAATAAGGCCGGAACGGAAGGAAGGATTCACAGGAAACAGTAGTCTGTGGGTCCTTTTTTAATTGGATTTAAAATAGAATCGTACAATTATAAAGTGTTTTTTTTATATACTTTCCTGTATTGGATAAGTACATTGAAATAAATGGACAGAGATTATACATGTTTGAAAAGAAGGAGGAGAAACCAATGTTATCATCAGCTTTATTAAACAGAACAAGCTTTGGCTTTTCAGCAGAGAATCCGATGGGGAACGAAATGGAGGAAGCAGGGGAAAGGATTGTGAAAAGTTAAGACCCTGTATTCAGATCAGGCCACAGGAAGAAGTCGTGTTGTGTGACACGGACGGTCCCGGAATGCTGACGCATTTATGGTTTACCGGTTATGTGGGACATTCCTTTATTCTCCGAATCTATTGGGACGGTATGGAGGCTCCGTCGGTGGAGGCTCCGGTTTATTTTCATACGTCGTTTCGTATGACCATGGATAATCTCGGCTGGACAGGAGCGAGATATGAAGATTATACATCCGTTGCATACTGGTATATGGAAAAGCCATCCAGACTGTCTGCAGGGCTGCCGTCCGATGAAGAGATCATTATGAAGTAAACCAGGCAGAATCAACAGAGTAATAGAAGATATGAGGAGAAAACCGTGCAGAAGAATACCAGTTATAAAACAAAAATCGAGCACCCCTTTTTATTGATTCCGGTAAAAATTAAGGAAAACGCTGAGCGCCTGTCTTTCTATATGGAAGAGCAGAAGGTGTTAGAATATCGTGTTTTTCCGTTGGAAGAGGGGGAAACAGTGGATTATTATGCTCCGCTTCCGGTTACACCGTGGATAGGGAAAACCATTCGTCTGGAGGGAAACTATCCGGAGGCATTTTATACCCAAATTAAGCAGGCTGACGATCCTGCGGAATCGGATCAGGTGCATCCGCTGATGCATTTTACACCGGTCAACGGCTGGATGAATGATCCCAATGGACTTGTTTTTGAGGATGGAATTTATCATCTGTTTTATCAGCACAATGCTTTCGGCACAAAGTGGGATAATATGAGCTGGGGACACGCGGTCAGTAAGGATTTATTACATTGGGAACACCGTCCTATGGCGATTCTGCCGGATGAGGATGGTACGATCTTTTCCGGAAGTGGAATTTGTAATGAAAAAGGGTTACTGGGCTTACCGAAGGATGCACTTGTCTTTTTCTACACTTCGGCAGGCGGCAGCTCGGATAGTCCCTGGAGTGAAGGAGGACAGTTTACCCAGAGAATTGCCTACAGTACCGATCATGGTGCAACACTTCATAAGAAAGGAGGCGTGATTGTACCTAATATGACCGAAGGCAATCGGGATCCAAAGGTATACTGGCATGAAGAGAGTAAAGGGTATATCATGTCTCTTTACTTAAAGAATCATGTCTATGCCATTCTGCGTTCTGAGGATCTTGAGCATTGGGAGCTGACACAGAAGCTTCCCTTTATTACAGCCAGGGAATGTCCGGATCTGCGCCCGGTTCCCACGGAAGAGGGAGGGGAAAAGTGGATCCTGTTTACGGCATCGGGAGAATATTTCACAGGAGATTTTGATGGCTTTCATTTCACGAATCTTTCGGAAGGACGCATGGCTTACCAGAATGAGCTGCCATATGCCGGACAGACCTATTCCAATCTGCAGGGGCGTGTCGTCCTGGTGCACTGGATGCGCACAGAAAACCCCGGGAAATATTATACCGGGATGATGGGCATTCCGCGGGAGCTGACACTTGTAAAGGGAGAGGAAGGATACATTCTTCGCCAGTCGGTGATCCGGGAATGGAAGGAGCAGCGCGTTCCTGTCCGGGAAGAGAAGGAACAGAAACAGTGGGAGGAAGAGACAGTAAGGGATGCGGCACTGGAGCTGCAGTTGAATATACAGGATGCCTTGGTCCTTTCTGTGATGATTTATGGACAGAAGATCTTCTATCAGCGTAAGACGGGGATACTCTGTGTAAATGGTGCTGCCTGTAAAGTAACGGAGGATCTCCGTAATCTTTCCGTTCTTGCAGACCGGGAAATTCTGGAAGTGGCAGCAAATGATGATACCCTTCTATATTTCTTTGAGACCGATCTGCAGGATCTGGCAGGCAAAATAAGCGTGGAGGCAGATCACAATGTGGATAGCTGGCTGTGGAAGGTGCAGTAGAAATTCTATAATTCACCCTATATATGTAACAGTTGCTCATTCATAAGCTGCCGGATTATACACAAATTGCGCGGATTATACAGATTGATGACTGTGTGTTGATGCGTGGAAATAGGAATGCTATACTAAATACATGTATCAAGATAAATTCAGAAACAGGCAGGAAAGAGATAGCAAGCCTGAGAAGAAGGAGCAGAACGGAAGGGACGGATCATCTTACATGTATAAGACGAAGAAACGTGTTTTTGATATTATTCAGATTGGAAACCGCAAGGATTTCATAAGCAGTGCATTTGATATTTTTATTGTAGTGACCATTGTGCTGAATCTGTTCGTGACCTTGTTTCAGACATTTGATGAGTCGGCGCCTTATGCCAATGTATTGAATGTACTGGAGCTCATTACGATTCTTATTTTTACGGTGGAATATGTATTGCGCATCTGGACGGCAGATTTCCTGTATCCGAACAAGCCATACTGGAAAGCTGTACTGGCCTTTGTGTTTTCGCTGTATGGACTGATTGATTTCTTTACGTTCTTTCCTTATTATCTGCCGATTTTGTTTCCGATGGGAGCGGTGGCCTTCCGGATGTTCCGTGTGATCCGGATCTTTCGTCTGTTCCGGGTCAACGCGCAGTATGATGCTTTTAATGTGATTATTAATGTCTTAAATGATAAGAAAAATCAGTTGATTTCTTCGATCTGCATGATCCTGATCTTCATGGTGGCAGCTTCCCTGTGCATGTACAGTCTGGAGCATGAGGCGCAGCCGGAGCAGTTCGCCAATGCGTTTTCGGGAATTTGGTGGTCGGTTTCAACGCTTCTCACGGTGGGGTATGGTGACATCTACCCGGTGACGACAATGGGAAAGGTCATGGCGATTGTCATTTCCTTTCTGGGTGTCGGAATGGTTGCGATTCCAACCGGTATTATTTCCGCAGGTTTCGTGGAGCAGTACACGAAGTTGCGTATGCTGGCATTTCATTCCGAAGAACATGAATTAAAATTTGTCACCTCCGTGATCCCGCAGGGACATTCATGGTGCCGGAAAAAGGTAAAAGAGGTTGCTTTTCCACCGCAGATTATTCTGGTTATGATTATCCGGAACGGAGAGGCCCTGGTTCCGAACGGTGATACGGTTCTGATGGAAAATGACACACTTGTCATCGGAGCAAAGCATTATAACGGTGAGGAATATATCAATCTGAAAGAAATCATTGTGAAACAGGAAAATGAATGGGTTGGTAAGCAGATCAAGGATCTGGATATTTCCCGTCAGGAGTTGATCGTCATGATCCGGCGTAAGAACCGGACGATTATTCCCAATGGACTTACCTATATTAAAGAAGGAGATGCGGTAGTACTGTATTCCAAGCTGAAGGATGCAGACTAAGGGGGAAAAGTGAAAAAACTGTGAACTCTTTATTTGAGTCCGGAACACTTAATGAATGCAAGTCGAAGACGCAGCATGAATTTAGTGAGAGGGACAAGGAGAGAGGATTGAGACCGATCCGGCCGCATTTTATACCGCAGCCGAATATGAGGAAGCAAAGGAGACGTTATGGACGGTTTTGCAATTACGGGCAGAAAGTGTGCTGGGACAGTTGGACGGAACAATACCATCCACCGATGACGGACAGCAGAATGCGCAGGATACGTTAATTGATGGAAGCGCAATTGATCTGTCCGTCATGGGGGAATTTAATCATTAAACAGTGGTCAGGAATATAATAAAGTCCGATCCTTTTGGGCGATGGCAATATAGGTTTTTCCTTCATTGAGCTGGATTTCATTTCCGTTATCATCGTAATATTTCGTCGGAGAATAGTCTGATGTCTTCTTCCAGGTAATGTGGATACCACGACCCTTGGTAAAATAATAGCCGTCACTTGTAGAATCAATTGTCTGGAAAGCCAGATAACCTTTTGCATCCCGCTTGGACCAGTTGGTATTCTGAATAATCACATTGGAAAAAGTCAGCTGCTCACCATTCATGCCATCTACCTGTGCAGCACCGTGAATGTTTTTCAAATACTGGCCGGAAGCTGCATCATAGGTGAAATAGCTCTTGGTATAGGGAAAGATCCTGGACAGATCAATCACATTTCCTGGGATTGCAGATGCATACTGTTCCAGAGAGTTTACCCCGGAAGCAAAATTGAAATGGCTGGCATTGTAGTATTCCTGACGGGTAGTCAGGGAATATCCAAGACTTGCACAGGCTGTCTGAATGCCAGAAGCACTGATGTAGGCATTGTGTGGTGCTTTCCGGTCTGAGGTACGATAGAACTGACCAGAACCGGGGCGGTCACCACCGGTGCCATATTCACTTGTGCCGGATAAATTGTTGATATCCGGGGCTGTGATGCGGTCTTTCATATAGTAGACACCACCAAAGTGTATCAGAATCGGATCCCATTCGGTAGCAATACTGATGTAGTAATCACGACAACTGCGGATGTTGCCGATCCGCTGAAGATCCTGCCAGTTGTCAATAATGGCAAGCTGTCTGGAAATATTGCCTTCCTCCATGATTTCATAAAGAACCTTGGCACGGCTGATGCCATAGGAAGGCTGGCAGGCTTTATCGGTTGGCATCATGACGGCAATTGGCCGCTGGGATGCCTGGGATGCAGGAATAAGCTCATTGGTGTAGACGCTGTGAACTTCTCCGTCAGCATGGGCATCTGTGCCGCCTATTCCGAGCCAGGGTGTGATGAAAATACCGAGTGAACAGATTGTGACGGCCGTGATAGAGGCAATGATTCGTTTCAGGGTAGCTGTTTTCATTGGAAATCTCCTTTCTTAAATAAGTAGTTATTCAGAGTCAAAAAAGATCTTTTTTGATTCGAGGAACTGAATCATATATTGATCCCAAAGTCTTTCTGCCGATTTATCCATGACAAAGCTGTGATAAGATACCGCAGTAATGAGCGTAAGCGAACCCTCCTGATATTTGATGTTCAAGACCAGCTGGTCAAGCTCTTCCGGGAGTGCGTCATGCTCTTTGTTAAAGCGTTCGGAAGCAAAGAGGGCCTTGATCTTATCCGGCTTCAGATAGAGTGTAAAATGGAAGCGCACAGGAGTCCTCTTTCCACGGATGAACTGGAAGCAAAGCTCCTGTAGGTCTTTCCAGCAGGAAAACTGATAGGAAGCTTCCTCATCCGGCGCATTCACATCTCCCTTGTAAAAGGCGGGAACAATATGCCCGTCAATGGTGAAGGTGTTGTACGTCGTAATGGAAGCTTCCGCCAGTAAAAAATCCTCAAAACAGTCGGATTTTAATAAAATTCCCATAAAGTTTTTGGTTTCGGTGATTTTCAGTGCTTTCACAAATACCTCTTACTATCGTATTGGAACTATTCGGCTTTGAAGCGTTCTGCCTGTTCGGTGATCAGGGCATGATCTTCAAAGTAGTTGATCTTCATGGAATTCTTTACATCAGCGAGTGTCTGTGCGGCTACCTTTTCTGCTTCAATGGATCCCTTGTGAAGAATTTCATAGACAGCGGGAATGTCCTTTTCCCATTCCTTACGGCGGGCACGGATCGGCGCCAGTTCTTCCTGAAGAACGTTGTTCAGGAACTTCTTCACCTTGACATCGCCTAAGCCGCCTCTCTGATAATGTTCCTTTAATTCATCCAAATTCGCATATTCCGGAAGGTATTCTGCGAACTGCTCATCCTTACAGAAGGCATCCAGATAAGTAAATACCGTATTGCCCTCAATATGTCCCGGGTCGGAAACCTGTAAATGGGTAGGATCGGTATACATGGACATGATTTTCTTGCGAACCTCTTCTTCCGTATCGGAAAGGTAGATGCAGTTGCCAAGGGACTTGCTCATCTTGGCCTTGCCGTCTGTACCGGGGAGACGCAGGCAGGCCTTGTTATCCGGTAAAAGGATTTCCGGCTCAACTAAGGTTTCTCCATAAACGGCATTGAATTTGCGGACGATTTCCTTTGTCTGCTCAAGCATCGGAAGCTGATCCTCACCAACCGGAACGGTGGTTGCCTTGAATGCCGTGATGTCGGCAGCCTGACTGATCGGATAGGTAAAGAATCCAACCGGGATGCTGGCTTCAAAGTTACGCATCTGGATTTCGGACTTCACAGTAGGATTACGCTGCAGCCGGGATACGGTAACCAGATTCATATAATAGAAGGACAGCTCACAAAGCTCCGGAATCTGTGACTGGATAAACAGGGTGGATTTCTCGGGATCGAGACCGCAGGATAAATAATCAAGTGCGACTTCGATGATGTTCTGACGAACCTTCTCCGGGTTCTCAGCATTATCGGTGAGTGCCTGTGCATCCGCAATCATAATGTAAATGCTGTCATATTTGCCGGAATTCTGCAGCTCGACACGTCTGCGGAGAGATCCTACATAATGACCCACATGAAGTCTTCCGGTAGGACGGTCTCCTGTTAAAATAATCTTTGGCATTGTTTTTACCTCGTTTCTATCATCATTTTATAACTGTTCGATACTTTTACAGTTACGTCTTTTCTATATTGGACTGCGGTGCGTCTGGCACTTTATTTGAAACATCGCTGAGATGTTTATGCTGCTTCAGCCGGTACGGAATAGCTGTTGGTGAAGCTGCTTTTATAGTATACACTATCCTTAAACAAATTCAAAGTACTGAATCAAAATGCAGATTGGCTATGAAAACCACCGGCCGGTTGCTCCACAGGGAAGTACCAGTCCGTTTGAGGAAACCGGCAGTCCGATTTCGGAGGACTGTACCTCACCGCCGCGCTTTTTCCGGATGACGGCGCTTAACATATAGCTTAATACGGCAGGCTGAAGTCCTGTTGTATAGGAGTTAATGAGGAAAAACAGTGCATCATCACTTAAGAGCTGCGCTGCAAGTTCCACAAAGGGATAAATGCTTTCCTCAATCTTCCAGATTTCTCCCTTGGGACCGCGTCCATAGGAGGGAGGATCCATAATGATTCCATCGTATTTGTTGCCGCGGCGGATTTCACGCTCTACGAACTTTACGCAGTCATCGACGAGCCAGCGGACCGGAGCATCCTCTAAGTGGGAAGCTGCCGCATTTTCCTTTGCCCAGGTGACCATGCCCTTAGAAGCGTCAACATGGGTAACGCTCGCTCCGGCACTTGCAGCCGCGAGGGTAGCACCACCGGTATAGGCAAAGAGATTCAACACCTTCACAGGACGTCCTGCCTCCCTGATGCGTTCACTGCACCAGTCCCAGTTGACCGCCTGCTCCGGGAAAAGCCCGGTGTGCTTGAAGCTGAACGGCTTTAACCGGAAATTCAGTTCGCGGTAAGAGATGGTCCATTCTTCCGGCAGCTTAAAAAATTCCCATTCACCGCCGCCTTTGGAGCTTCGGTGATAATGTCCGTTTAAGCGGTTCCATTCAGGAACGGTTTTTTCGGTTTTCCAGATGACCTGCGGATCCGGACGAAGGAGGATGTACCTGCCCCAGCGCTCCAGCTTTTCCCCACAGGAGGTATCTATTACTTCATAATCTTTCCAATGATCTGCAATCCACATTTTTGGCTCCTTCTGCCTCTTTCTAATAAGAAAATAAGTAATTCCATGATTATCTGCTTATGATGAATACGGTGCTTTACTCACGAATTCGCACTTTGTGCTTTACATCCTGCTTCGCAGGATATTCGTTTCACTCATTACATCATATATGTAATTTGGGCAAAAAAGCAAGGTTTTTATTTGAATTTCACTTGCAATGTGATATGATGTGTAACAGTTTAGTCAATTTGTACCAAACGGCAACTTATGAACGGGTCTGGCTGTATAAGAACGTAGTCCGGACAGGATGAATTACTGAACAGTTATATTTGGAGGATGAGATGAGCAGAGCATATTTACAGGATAAACAGAAGGTTGTGATCAAGATTGGAACATCTACAATCACGCATACGGATACCGGACACTTAAATCTGGTAAAGCTTGAGAAATTCGTGAGGATTCTTACTGATATTCATAATCAGAACAAGGAGCTTATCATTGTGTCTTCCGGAGCAATCGGAGCCGGAAGAAAGGCACTCGGTATTCAGGGAAAGCCCTCCACCCTGCCGATGAAACAGGCTTGTGCAGCAGTTGGACAGGCGAGGCTGATGATGATTTATCAGAAGCTTTTTGCAGAATATAATCAGACTATTGCCCAGATTCTGGTTACAAAGAACGTGGTTACGAACGGAATCAGCCGGATTAACGCAGTCAATACCATACAGGAGCTGCTTACCATGGGAGTGATTCCGATTGTGAATGAAAACGATGTGGTTTCCACGGATCAGATTCTGGATGGGAATTTTGGGGATAATGATACCCTGTCCGCGCTTGTTGCCAAAATGATAGGAGCCGATCTGCTGATTCTGCTATCTGATATTGACGGGCTTTATACCGATGATCCAAGAAGCAATCCGGACGCCCGGTTTATCAGCTGCGTGGAAAAGATTGATGATGATCTGCTTTCCTGCGCCAAGGGACCTGAAAGCGCCTTTGGAACCGGCGGTATGACAACGAAGCTTGCAGCTGCAGAAATTGCGAACGGAGCCGGAACGGATATGGTAATTGCCAATGGGGACGATCCGGTGAATGTCATCCGTATTCTGGAGGGCAAAGAGGTCGGAACCCTGTTTAAGGCATAGAGGAAATGAAAGGAAGAAGGACGGAACAGTTAAGAGAGGAATAAATAAAAAGAAATGATGCAGTTGATAGAAAGCGTGGAGCGTTCACAGATTTTTACCATGATCCTTGCAGCTGTTCTGCTGGTGGTTCTGATACTTCTGATTGTCCTTCTCCTTCGTAGAAGAAGACCGAAGACGCGGAGCTACGATGAAATGGAAGGGCACGAATTTGAATATTTCTGTGCCGATCTTCTGGAAAAGCGTGGCTTTGAAGAGGTGGAGGTCACGAAAGGAAGCGGAGACTATGGGGTGGACATTCTTGCGGAAAAGGATGGTGTCACCTATGCCATCCAGTGTAAGCGGTACGATGGACCGGTCGGCGTGAAAGCGGTGCAGGAGGCTTATGCCGGACGGGACTATTATGACCGTATGGTGGGAGCGGTACTGACGAACCAGTACTTCACCACTCCGGCAGTCGAAGCAGCGAAAAAGCTCAAGATTCTGCTGTGGGATGGCGGATATTTAGAGAGCATGATGGAGGAAGAATAAATCCATATTTATCTGGTTTGAAATGTTCAGATAATGAAATGACTTGATCTCTATTTTAATACTGTTTGATGTATAATTAAGAACAATAGGATAAGTCGGAATTTGTGGAGATGAAAAATGTATTTCACAGACGAAAAAGACTATATTATGCTTGTCTCTTATACACATCTGACGCTGCCGACGAT
>ERZ1026860.142-NODE-142-length-55789-cov-490.440754_pt1 | contig 55789 bp, 93 predicted proteins | sample MGYA00380160_ERZ1026860 | MGnify/ENA primary metagenome ERZ1026860 (study PRJEB33269, sample SAMEA4719796) | human gut metagenome | biome: human-associated habitat; feature: organic feature; material: feces | place: Cameroon | collected 2013-10 ... | reverse complement strand
GGTGCATCCTCTGCCACTGGTTACAAAGGTGCATCCTCTGCCACTGGTAACTACGGTGCATCCTCTGCCACTGGTGACTACGGTGCATCCTCTGCCACTGGTTACAAAGGTGCATCCTCTGCCACTGGTTACAAAGGTGCATCCTCTGCCACTGGTGACTACGGTGCATCCTCTGCCACTGGTAACTGTGGTGCATCCTCTGCCACTGGTTACAAAGGTGCATCCTCTGCCACTGATCCCGAGAGCGTTGCGGTTGCATGGGGATACAAAGGAAAAGCAATGGGTGTCCTTGGTTCTCATATTGTACTTGCTGAGTGGAAATACATCGGTAAAGAATATGATGACAGATACGACAGGTCAGAACAGAAAGCATGGGAATTTGTTGGTGCGAAGATGTTCCGGGTAGATGGTGAAAAAGTGAAGCCGGATACATGGTACAGATTGGAAAATGGTGAACTTGTGGAGGTGGAAAATGCAGATTAAGAAAGAGACAGTCATTTCTGTTTTGACAACAAGAGGAGAAACAATCAATGCCGGTGACACTGTGATATTCAATTTTGACGAAAAGTGTTGCGTTGGTGTGTACCTGGGACTTTCAGACCGTGGAGCCTTGAAATTCAAAGGCAAGATTGCTGGTACAGATGTGATATACCATGTGATGCCTAGAAGCATCAAGGAGATTTACAAGGCTGATGTGACAGTGCATCAGGGATTCTTTAAGATGGAAAGTGAGGAAGAATAACATGATGAAATCTAATGTTTTGAAGAAGCAGAGAGTATTTATCCCAAAGGTTGGAACTTTTGATAAGAGCCTTTCTTTTGAGAACGGAATTTACATTGTCCGTGTTGATGGCAAGGCATACAAGGAAACTGCTAATGAGTTGTTTGCTGTGCAGGCATTCAATGAGATTTAAGAAGCGAGGAAGAATAACATGGGATTTACAGAGGTTTTAACGATCATTTTCATTGTCCTGAAATTACTTGGAGTTATTAGCTGGTCATGGTGGCTTGTACTACTGCCGGAGATTTTAGCATTTGTTGTCTATGCAATCATGGTGATTTCGGCTGTGGTAGTTAGTGTAAAAGCACATAGGAATATACAAAAGTCAATGGAAGATTTTGACAGAAAGTGGGGACTGTAAGATGGTAAAACGTAAATTTAAGGTTGGAGACAGAGTAAAAGTAAAAAAGGATACTATTACACTCAACAGAAACACTGTGGGGGAATGCGGAACAGTCAAAGAACTATTGACGGATAATTACTGCTCGGTTGAGTTTGACAAATTTGTAGGCGGTCATAATTGCGGTGGATTCGCCAAAGAGGGGCACGGATGGAATTGCGCAGAAGATGTGCTTGATTTAGTTAAAACTCAGAATGAAACCATCGTAATCTACCGCAAGGACAACAAAGTTATCGCACTGGACAAGTCCACTGGCGAGAAAGCAGAAGCAAGCTGCAATCCGGCTGATGAATTTGATTTCCGTACTGGTGCAAAACTGGCTTTTAACCGTCTGATGGGTGAAAATGTGAAGCTTGATAATGGTGTCCGTGAGGTGAAGAGGAAAGCCAAAGTCGGTGAGTACATCAAGATTGTGGATGCTAAACCTTTTCTTATACCATATGAAAACGGAGAGATTTTAAGAGTAATTGGTGTTAAGGACAGCGGATGTACTGTTGAAAACTCTGATAAAAGGTTATACACATGGCACAGCGAGTACGTTGTACTTGAAAACTACAAACCGGAAGAGAAAGCGCAGGAAAAATAACAGTGAAATTCATGTCGGTGACATGGTGGAGGTAACACACAGCGGTGATTGCTATTCAACATACGATAGATACTTGGAGTGGACTTGGAAGTTATAGACAAAATTATGTTAAAGGAGTTTCTGCTGAAGATGGAATGGTTGCTAAGGTTTTGAACATTGAGAAGCATGACATTACAAGAGAAAATATTGCACTTATTCAGAATCCAAATACAAGTCAGGTATTCATCATCGGAATTGGCGGCATCAAAAAGGTAGAAAGGTAGGTAAAAAAATGGCAGACGAAAAGAAGCAGGAAGTAATGACACAGGAAAAGGCAGAGGTAAAGGAAAGTAAGAACAAGGTTACAGATTACAGCCTTGGAATTTTCGGAACATCTGACAATTTTATCATGGCAATGCAGATGGCAAAGGCACTGGCTGATTCAACGATTGTTCCACAGACATATCAGAAAAATCCGTCTAACTGTCTGATTGCTATTGAACAGGCACAGAGGATGCATATTAGTCCTCTGATGGTCATGCAGAACCTTTATCCGATACAGGGAAGACCCAGTTGGAGTAGTAAGTTTTTGATTGCATCTATTAACGCAAGCAGAATGTTTGACATGGAGTTGCAGTATGACGAGGTAAAAGATAAAGATGGAAAGCCTTATTCATGCGTAGCGTGGACTATGAAAAACGGTCGCAGAGTTGAGGGCATGGAAGTCAATATGCAGATGGCAAAGGACGAGGGATGGCTTGGCAAAAACGGAAGTAAGTGGAAAACCATGCCACAGTTAATGCTTAGGTACAGAGCGGCTTCTTTCTTTTCCAGTCTGAATTGTCCGGAACTGACAATGGGTATTTACACAAAAGAAGAAATCGAAGATGGAGATTTTAAGGAATATCCTATGGAATCCATTCAAGATCAGGTCCACAGGGAGATTCAGAACAATGCAAATACTATGGAGTTTGAGGAAGTACCGCAGACACCGCAGACCGCAGAAACAGACATTGCCAACGCAGAGACGCCGGATTGCTTTAAGTAGGAGGACACCATGAGAATTATATCGCAGGACGGTAGAATTGATATTCCATATGAAAATTTTGTCTTTGGAATTACAAAAGATAATTCCATTGTTGCGATAAGAGATACCATTGCTAGACCCTCAGAAATTGTGCATGGCGTTGTAGCTAAATATTCCACAGAAGAAAAATCGAAGAAAGCTATGGAAATGCTTAGAGGAGCATACGTTGGTATGCCGATTCTTTTCCAAAATGTTGAAATTCCAGAAGATGTGGCAAAACAGTTTGAAAAATTGGAAAATAGTGGAATTATAGTTCAAACCATGAACAATGAGCCATCAAAAGTTGAATATGTAAATAACTGCATATTTCAGTTTCCAAAAGATGACGAAATTGAGGTAGAAACATGAAACTAAAATGTTTAGGTTGCGGTTCTTCCGGTAACTGCTATCTTCTGACGGCAGATAATGGCGAAACACTTTTACTGGATGCAGGACTTCCTATCATGGAGATAAAACGTGGTCTTAACTGGGATATTAAGTGTGTTGTGGGTGCAATATGCACCCATGCGCACAAGGATCATTTATTATCCGTATCAGACCTTGAACACATGGGAATCAAGGTGTGGCAACCGCAGTCAGACCATTCAGAACGTGAAAGGCAGATGGGAAAATTTCACATATTCTGCTTTCAAGTGCCACACAACGGCACAGAGAATTACGGATTTTTGATTATGGTTGACGGTCAGAAACTTCTGTATCTTACAGACCTTGAATATTGTTCGTATGTGTTCAGAAAACAGCGGTTAGACCATATGCTGATTGAGTGCAACTATCAGAAGAAATACGTTGACATGGATGCACCGAACTATGTTCACAAGGTCAAGGGTCACTGCGAACTGGAAACTTGCAAAGGAATTGTTGAAGCGAATAAATCAGATGCCTTGCAGAACGTCATATTGTGCCATTTAGGCGGTGATACAACCGATGCCGATGAATGTGTCGCAGAGGTAAAAAAGATTACTCCATTGGCAAATGTGGACTATGCGGCAGCAGGCAAGGAATGGATTTTACGGAATGGAAAGGAGTGTCCGTTTTGAGTAAAAGAGTATTAGATGCTTGCTGTGGTAGCCGGATGTTTTGGTTTGATAGGCAGAATCCGGATGTCATATTTGCAGACAACCGGGAATTGGAAACCACTTTATGTGACGGAAGAAAACTTCTTGTTAAGCCTGACATAAAAATGGATTTTCGTAATATGCCGTATGAAGATAACAGCTTCAAAGTGGTTGTTTTTGACCATCCACATTTGATTCATGCCGGAGTGAAATCTTGGTTAAGACAAAAATACGGAGTACTTCCGGAAGATTATCCAGCATACCTAAAAAAAGGTTTTGATGAATGCATGAGAGTTTTAGAGCCGGACGGACTACTGATATTCAAATGGAATGAACAACAGATATCTTTTTCAAAGGTTCTGAAATTATTCGGACAAAATCCGTTACTTGGAGACCAAAGAGGTATGACAAGATGGGTAGTTTTTATGAAGTGATTAAAAAGGAGAAGCGTGTATGAGCGGTGGAAGTTTTGGCTATTTGTGCTACAAAGATGTTCCGGAACTGATGAACAGTTCAAGCATTGCAAACCTTGAAAGCATGGTTCAGCACTTGCAGGAGTACGGTTACGAGGACATAGCACGAGATACACAGCGGTTAATTGAGTATATCCAGTCGGCAAGCATCAGAATTGAGGTTTTGAGTGAGAATCTTAACGATGTTTTTCATGCGGTAGAGTGGCATGAGAGCGGAGATATTGGCAGAGAAACCATGATTGCAGAACTGGAAAAGTACAGAAAAGGTGGTGCGAATGGCTGACACATTTTATAGACCACTTACACCACAATTAAGAAGTGAAATAATGCATAGCATTGATTCTAACATATCCGAACTGAATACCTGTAAAAACAATTCTTTAGTCAATATGCAAAAGACAGGATATGGGGCATTGAGAAATATTATAAATGCCTTGCCGGACGGATATTTGATTCCATTTGAAAGGCGGTGATGTGGTTGTCTGATTGGAAAAATATAGCAAAAGCAAAATCCATAGAGAGAAAGAATCGTGAAAGAATACTGGCGGTTAATCCACACGTTGACGATGGAAGTGGAATTTACTTTCTAACAAGAACAGACGAGGATGGTTTCCGATTTGCGTATGTGGGACAGGCGGTACACCTACTCCAAAGACTGGCAGGGCATCTTAATGGCTATCAGCACATTGATTTATCCATGAAGAGTCACGGATTGTATTCTGCGGAGAACATACACGGTTGGAAAATCGGATTCTTGCACTATCCGGTGGAAAAACTGGATTGGTGGGAGCAGTACTGGATTAAGCGTTATGCGGACGAGGGTTATCAGCTTCGCAACAAAACAGCCGGCGGTCAAGGTGATGGCAAGAAGCAGATCGCAGAGTACCGACCGGGAAAAGGTTACCGTGACGGACTGGCACAGGGCAGAATCAACCTTGCAAGGGAACTGGCGAACATAGCCGACAAGCATCTGGTCATCGGTTTGAAGCCTGAGAAACAGAACAATTCCATGTCACAGAAGCAGTTTGCAAAGTTTATGGAACTTTTGCATGGAGAAAAGGACGGTGAATAATATGAAAGTATATATTACAAAATATGCACTTAGTACTGGAATCATAGAAACTGACGATGCAGAGATTTGTTCAAATATTTCCGGAGATATGATAAGTTCTAAAAAATATGGATATTATCACGGAAATGATTGGCACAAAAATAAGGAAGACGCAGTTTTAAGGGCAGAAGTAATGAGAATAAAGAAAATTGAATCATTAAAAAAACAAATTGAAAAATTGGATAAAATGAAATTTTCTTTGTAGAGTTCAAGCATCACAGAACTTGGAGGTGATACATAAAATGCCAAAACGATATGACAATCCGCAGGAAATTTTGAAAATCATGCGACAGACAGAACTGTTGAAACAGTCTGCGGAGAGAAGTCCATTTACCGGAATACTTACGCTGTTCTGCTATACCTTGTGGAAAGACTACAAGTACTCACAGACGAGACTTTCCGACTTCTGCGGTAAATTCACCGAGTACAACGAAAAGTACGAGAATGAGCCTTATACAGAGTTACAGAATAGGCTTAACGATTTTGCAGACTGGACGATCGAGTACAAGGAATTTACCGAAGCTGATTATCCACATTACAAGTCGGTTGTAGCGCAGAACTGCATCCGGGAACAGGTCAGATGTAACAACATTATCAATGAGTTGTCCACCAAGTACATCCTATATGGAATGGTGATTCTCATGGAAGATGGATTCGGCAAGAAGAAGCTGACGAATTTCAAGGATAAGTTTTCTGACCACATGGACAAAGCAGGTGACAAGTGCAATGGAAAGGATTTCATGGACTTGTGGAGAGAACTGGTGGATAACACCGGAATCTATATTGAGAAGCCTATTTTTGAGTAAGGAGTTCTAAATGGCAGAAAAACGAATGTTCAGCGCAAAAATAATTGAGAGTGATGCTTTTTTGGATATTTCTGCTACGGCTCAAATGCTTTATTTCCATGTTTGTATGAATGCTGATGATGACGGATTTGTGAACAATCCACGGAAAATCATAAGGATGTGCGGTGCTTCTGATGATGATTTGAAGATACTGATAGACAGCAGATTTCTTTTATCTTTCGACAGCGGTGTCGTGTTGGTGAAGCACTGGCGTATTCACAACTATATTCCACCGGATCGCTACAAGCCGTCATGCTATGTGGATGAAAAAGGGAAAGTCGGCTTAAAGCTAAACGGAGCATACACCACAGACCCTAAAAAGATGATTTCTCCGGTAGAGGGAAATCCGAAGAAGAGTTGCTACGACAAAGAAATCAAACTTGATAAGAGGTGATATAAATGCAGATGACCGCATATGAACTGCTGGCAAACTATGAAAAAGCAGATGACAAGGACAAGCCGATTCAGATTCTTGCGGATTTGAACCACATTCCGGTCGATATGGTGTGCTTCGTGATTGACAACAGCGAGAAATTTTATGTTTCAGAGACACCATTGTCCACGGAAGAATTTGCAAAGTGGTGTGAGACGGAACTTGACCGTGTGGATGCTCATATTCATGCACTAGAACAGTATTATAGAGAACTTTGCAGTGTATACAGAATTGCAAGTACATACGGAAAAGGAGTGTAGTTTTATGAGAGAGGGAACAGGAAACTTTCAAAACGGTGACTTACACTACATGGCTACACATCCGGGTGCTGATGCAATCCGCATCGGACGCACGAAGCCGTACGACTGCAGTTACCCAGTGATGGCGGAGAGACCGAGGATTACGGAAAGGAGCAAGGATGGAGAGACTGACATATAAAGCACCTGATTCAGAAATGGTGTGGTTTAAGGATAAAGAAAGATTATTTGAGCCATGTGAAACCTTATCTGGCGGCTATCCGGCAAGTTGTAGAAATCATCCGGGATGTGACGGATGTATGGCAACTTCAACGAGAATACACTGGCATCCATCAATCCACATGCCGAAAGAAGCGGCGAGGATCTGGTTTAAGGTTACGGATGTGAGAGTGGAGCGGTTGCAGAACATTGATTACACCGCCCTGTATGAGCAGAATGCGGACTTTAAGCGTTACGTTGACCGATATTGCGTAAAGCACCGTATCAGCGTGGAACAGGCACTGCAGCACTATCTGGTGCAGATGGCAGGGATGCAGTACAAGGAGCAGAGCGAGACTACAGTTAAATAAATCGAAAGGAGTAAGAGGTTTGCTGGCCAGCGTGAAAGACGTCTTTACTCCGAGAAGAAAATGAAAAAATTAAAATGCGAGATTTACAGAGATTCAATGCAGAACTATAAGAAATATGCCATTCCTCCGGCACAACTTATCATTGCCGATGTCCCGTATAATGTCGGCAAGAATTTCTACGGCAGTAACCCTATGTGGTACAACGGTGGGGATAACAAGAACGGTGAAAGTAAACTTGCAGGAAAGGCGGCATTCAATTCCGATTTCAACTTTAATCTGTATGAGTATTTTCATTTCTGCTCAAAGATGCTGAAAAAGGAAGATAAAAAGAGCGTTACCAGGGGAAGAAGCAGCAACAGCCCATGCATGATCGTGTTCTGCTCTTTTGAACAGATGCCTACGCTGATTGATGCCGCCTATAAACATGGATTTATCCATTACATACCACTGGTATTTGTAAAAAATTACAGTCCGCAGGTGCTTAAGGCAAATATGCGTGTGGTTGGTGCAACAGAATATGCTCTTGTGTTCTACCGTGACAAGCTGCCGAAGTTCCGGAACGGTGCAAAGGTTGACGAGGACGGAAAGACGATCCGTGGCACTGGGAAGATGATTTTTAACTGGTTCAATTGGGAGAAAGACGGAAAAGATATTCCGAAGATACATCCAGCGCAGAAGCCGGTAGCGGTGCTGAAAAAACTGATAGAAATTTTTACGGATCCCGGTGATGTAGTGATTGATCCTTGTTGTGGAAGTGGCAGTACCTTAAGAGCAGCCGCAGAGATCGGGAGAAACGCTTTCGGCTTTGAGATTGACCGCAATTTCTACCAGCGAGCCAAGAATGAGATGATTGTCTTTGAAAGAGATAATCAGATTAGTTTTGAGGATATTCCGGGGGTGATGCCGTAATGGATTTTGGATATTACAACATGGATTGCATGGATGGGATGAAAGAGTTCCCGGATGGTTACTTTGACCTTGCGATTGTGGATCCACCGTATTTCTCAGGACCTGAACGAAGAGGATTCTATGGTAAAAAGATATCTCCCATAGGCGTACAGAGGATATACGAAAAGTCAGAATGTTGGCAGGTGCCGGATGAAGATTATTTCAAAGAATTGTTCCGGGTGTCAAAAGATCAGATAATTTGGGGATGTAATTATTTTGAATATCCATTCGGACCAGGAAGAATTGTATGGAACAAGTGCAATGGTAACAGTGATTTTTCAGACTGCGAGATTGCTTACTGCAGTATGCATGATTCAGTAAGATTGTTCAGTTACATGTGGAACGGAATGTTCCAGGGCAAGTCTATTTCTGAAGGAACTGTTCAGCAGGGGAATAAATCTCTAAACGAGAAGCGCATCCACCCTACACAAAAGCCGGTTGCACTATATGAATGGCTCCTGAACCGCTATGCAAAGCCAAGAGACATTATCCTTGACACCCATGTAGGCAGTGCCAGCAGCTTGATAGCCTGTTACAGAACCAACCATCCATATGTTGGCTTTGAACTGGACAAGCATTATTACGATTTATCCAAAAAGAGATTAGATGCAGAAATGGCACAAATGCGATTATCTGATATTATGCCGGAGGTGATGCCATGATTAAAGGAGAACTGATCGTTGACAACTTTGCCGGCGGCGGGGGCGCATCCACTGGAATAGAAATGGCAACCGGATACAGTGTGGATATTGCCATTAACCATGATCCGGAAGCTATTCGGATGCACAAGGCTAATCACCCAAACACAAAGCATTACTGTGAGGATGTGTGGCAGGTAGATCCGGTGGAAGCCTGCAATGGGCATCCGGTAGGTCTTGCCTGGTTTAGCCCGGACTGCAAGCATTTTTCCAAAGCCAAGGGTGGAAAACCCAAAGACAAATTTATCCGTGGTCTTGCTTGGGTAGCCTGCAGATGGGCTGGACTGGTACATCCCCGAGTGATCATGTTGGAAAACGTGGAAGAGTTTAAGACCTGGGGACCGCTTAACAGACGGCATCATCCGATTAAGGCAAAGCAGGGTAAAACCTTTGAGAAGTTTGTCCAGCAGCTTACAGATTTAGGCTATGAGGTGCAATTCAAGGAGCTGATTGCCGCTGACTACGGTGCACCCACCATGCGCAAGAGATTTTTCATGATCGCGAGGTGTGACGGCAATCCGATTGTCTGGCCGGAGCCTACACACGCACCGGCAGACAGCGAAGAAGTGAAGAAAGGACTGCTTAAGCCATATGTTGGAGCATACACGCAGTTGGACTTTTCCCTGCCGTGTCCCAGCATCTTTGACACCTCGGAAGAGATCAAGGAGAAATACGGGATCAGGGCGGTACGCCCACTGGCACCTAAGACAATGGAGCGGATTGCAAGGGGATTGAAAAAGTTTGTGCTTGAGAATCCAGAGCCGTTTATTATCCAGTGCAATCACGGTGGCGAGCGTAGACCGAATGATATCCGGGAGCCGATGCCCACAATCACCGGGAAGCACGGGTACGGTGTGGTAGAACCCTACATGATCCCTATTGGATATGGGGAAAGAGACGGACAAGCACCCAGAGTACATGATGTAGAGAAACCATTGCCAACGATAGTCGGAAGCGGAAAGCATTATCTGTGTGAGCCGTACATGGTACAGATCGGGCAGACTGGATTTACGGCAGACAGGAGCAAGGATGTGAGAGAACCGCTCACAACCATAGTGAGCAAGAATGAGCATTGCCTTATCAGTCCAACGCTGATCCAGTATCATTCCGAAACGGCACAGGGAGAAGTCCGGGGGCAGACAATTAAAGATCCGATTATGACCGTGGATGGATCGAACCGGTACGGACTGGTTACATCATTTTTGCACAAGTACTATGACGGTGGCTACAAGGGAGCAGGAGAAAGCATGGAGAAACCGTTGCCGACAGTTACCTCATGGGATCATAACAGCGTTGTCACAGCTAACCTAATCCAGATGAACAACCACTGTGATGGCCGGGATGTGAGGGATCCAATACCTACAATTACGGCAGGAGATGGGCATTTCGGAGAGGTCAGGGCCTTTTTAATAAAATATTACGGGCAAGGTACCGGACAGGATATTAAGGCTCCTCTGGATACTGTGACAGCGCAGGATCGTTTTGGACTGGTGACCATTAACGGGACAGATTATCAGATTGTGGACATAGGACTTAGAATGTTGGAGCCGCGGGAACTGTATGGATGCCAGGGATTCCCGGACGATTACATAATCGACCATGACTATACCGGCAAGACCTATCCGCGCAGTGAACAGGTCCGTAGATGCGGCAATGCGGTATGCCCTCCGATCCCCGCAGCATTGGTAAAAGCAAATCTTCCGGAACTGTGTGTGGCGGAGCGTACACCGAACATGAGAATAGCAACAGAGCAGACCGGACAGCTTAGGTTTGCATAGTAAGCAAGTTACCGGCAAATTAAAATCTCCCGTATTTTTGGGGAGAAATCGAACTGGTAAAGAAAATTTACCAGTTGGGGAAAATGAACTACCGAGGAAAATTCGGTAGTTGGGAAAATTTAGAATGAGAGGATACTAATATATGAATATTGATCGTAAAAAATTAAAAATGGGAATTTGGTACGAGGATAAAAACGGAAAGATGATCAAAAAAACAGATGATTATAGCTGTGATATACCGGAAGGTGTGGTTACATACCATTCATGCTTCCCTTTAGAGGTTACAGAAAAAATATATAAGGTGCATGATAAGAGTGAAAAATCAAGATGTAAGCATAAACGAAAATGGTGGGAAAAAGACACCGGTCTAATAAAGGGATATAAAGGACATACATGTGCTGCGTGTGGATGCAGTCAGGTGAGAAAGTGGTGGCAACCCTGGGGTAGAAAATGGGATTATGGTACGGAAACCACTCTATTACTTGAAAATCATACAGGCATTGGCGGTGGAAATCAAGATCTTATCCTTGCAATGGTAAATAGTGGAGATTACACGTTGCAAGAAGCCATTGCTGTTTTAGCATCTGCTTGTGAGAGGTGCCTAAATGTACTTGCTTATAAATATTTGAACGGTGCTGCTGGATATGCGGAACATTCGGAAGAGTGGAAAGAGTGCAATACAGTATGTGACTTTTGTAAGTAACTTAGGATTTAGTGGAGGAATGAAATGTTAAAACCAAATTGTGAAGCAAAAGAATTTGAAAAGTACGGATTTAAGCGTTGTAAAGGAATAGCAGGAAAAAGCGAATGTTACTACTTGTGCGTTGCTACAGACTGCAAAATGCTTTTCGTAAGTAATTGTCTTTTTTGTGTTAATGATTGGAAAGACGATGATCCACGAATACACGAAAACCCAAATTGCAAATACAGAGATCATAGAGATTCGCTGGATATTATATATGATTTGATTAAGGCTAATATGCTGGTTAAGTTAACTGAAATATCGGAAAATTTGTGTAACAGAAAGGAGATATGTATGGCGAGACCGAAGAAAGAAGGTAAGAAGAACATCCGGAAGAACATCCGGGAGAATATCAGCATGGATCCGGAGCAGCATGAGAAACTGGTAGCTTACTGTCACCAACAGGACAGACCTATCTCCTGGGCGATCCAGAAGGCATTGGACAATTATTTACCTGTGTAACGGTACGTATTATTACACAATAAAACTGAAATTTAGTGAAGAAAGGAAGAATTATATGGCTAAAGCAGTATTAGTGATGGACATGCCGGAATCGTGTTTTGGGTGTAATTTCTGCCACATAAATTGTAGTGATGGAGATGAATATAGTTGCCAAGCATTGGAAGTAGCCAGACCGGTTGATTCTAATACATACGAAAAGCCAGATTGGTGTCCGCTCCTGGAACTGCCGGAACGTGAAACAGAGATGATCGATGCCGAAGATTTCGGCAGAGATTATGTCAGAGGAACGATGGATGGCTGGAATGCCTGCCTGGATGAAATAGAATCCATAATTTAGCGAAGGAGAATGGCTTATGAAGTTGTCAAAACTGACTAAGCCAGAACTTGAAGAAATCTTCCGTAACGCCAACTTCACGGAAGAGGAAGAAAAAGTGTTTTGGGATTTGTCTAGGGGAATTTCTCAAAAAGAAATTTCCTTTAGGCATTCCATTTCTGTAACTACTGTAGAAAGAAGAGTGAGGTCTATAAAAAATAAGCTTAAGCGGTTAGAAGGTGATAGATTTGGAGCTTTCTAATATGGAAATATTGCAATATGCCGTTAGCAATGGTATGATTGACACGGCACTTTTGCAAAAAGAAATTGAAATGAAAAATAGAGAGGAGATTCTAAAAAACCACCCATATTCTATATGGCAAGGTAACGATGGAAGATGGAGAAGCTTTCTTCCAGATGACAGCAAAAAAGACGGAAGGAGACCTATTGCAAAAACAAAGCTAGAAAAATTAGAAGATGATATTGTTTCTTTTTATGTAAATCTTGAAAATGTGGAAAAAAACAAGAAAAAAATAGTTAGTGTTAAATCTGTTTATCCCGAATGGCTGAAATATAAAATGGAACGAACAAAAAGATTAAATTATGTATATCGCATAAACACTGACTGGATTAAGTATTATTTGAATGATCCGATAAGCCAAGATATTATATCAAAACCTATTGTAGATTTGACCAAAAAAGAACTTGAAAGTTGGGCATATTCCATGTGTAAAAAACATGATATGAAGAAAAAATGTTATTACAATATGAGTGTAATTATACGTGGTGTTTTAAATTATGCAGAGGAAGAGCTGAATTTGATAAAAGAAAGTCCATATTCCAAAGTTAAAATAAAACCGGATTTCTTCAAAAAAAGCATTAAGCCTAAAAGTGAAACGCAGGTATTTACAAAAAATGATGAGACTCTTTTGATTGAGGAAGCTTATAAAAATTACAGAAAAGACCCTGACAATGTGTTATATTTAATGGTTCCAACATTTTTTTACACAGGAGTCCGTGTTGGCGAATTATCTGCCCTTATGTGGAACGATATTGGTCCTGATTATATGATTCTACATCAAATGTACGGAAGAGAAGTTGAAGTGGACGAAAATGGAAACTTTAAGAATCATCATTTTGAAGTTGTTGATATGCTAAAGCTGAACGCAGATCCGAGAGAAGTTATTATAACGGAGCAAGCAAAAGAAGTACTAAAAGAAATTAAAAAGTATTATTTTCGCCAAGGCATACCAAATGCAAAATATGTTTTTACCGATAAAAACGGTAATCTTCCACATCCTAGCACTATTGATAGTATGTTTTATAGATTGTGCTGCGATGCAGGAATTTTAAAAAGAAGTCCTAATAAATCGAGAAAAACATATATTTCGACACTGATTGATAATGGTTTAAATATCAATTTTGTACGTGAACAAGTAGGACATAAGGATGAAAGAACTACTTATGGAAACTATTGTTTTAACAGATCAACAAGAGAGGAAACAAAAGAAACCCTAAAGAAAGCATTATCATAAAAGTGTTACCAAGTGTTACCAAAAGGCAGATAAGCAAAAAAATTAGGAAACCCAGTAAAATCAAGGTTTCCTAACCACATAAGCAGTGCGGAAGATGGGACTTGAACCCACCTAAGCATAAAAAAACAGCGTAAAATCAAGGTTTTTTGGTATTTAATAAAAAGTGTTACCAAAAGTGTTACCAAAACTTATTTGAAAATTTAAAAGAAAGGATAATTTGCAAAAGTGCCAAAAATTTTATAGTGAATGAAATGTGACGGATACATGACGGGTAGACCGTCTTTTTTTATGCCAAAATTTAAGCATAAGGAGGGATGACCTTATGGGAAAATTCAAATTTTCAGACGAAACTCTGGAACATATCTTCGGCAAAGAACGTACAAGGGAAGTGCCGATTAAGTATCAGTCAATCATGGTTCATGTGATCGAGGAAGTTTTAGGAGAGATGGGCAATGCTTATGAATTTCAGTCCGTTGGGACTTATGAACAAGCCGACATATCAGACACTTGATGAAGTTGAAATTGCGAAACAGATAGAATCAATGGAAGAAAGGGAGAATAGCCATGCCACAGCCGATTATGAATCCGAATTATTTCAATCCGCAGTATAGAACACCTATGTACGGACAATTTATGCCACAGCAGGAACAGTTCCAGCCACAACAGTTTATGCAGCAGCCACAGCAAACCACGGTACAGATGTACGGTCGTATTGTGCCGGCACAAGAATGCATAGCACCGAATGAGGTTCCTATGGATGGCAACACTGCATTCTTTCCCAAGCAGGACTTATCAGAGATCTATGCTAAATCCTGGGGAGCAGATGGGAAAATCTACACAAGGCTCTACAAGCCTGCTTCAGATGCAGACCCTAGCAATTTACCGTCTGACACAGAAAAGGCGAAAATTGACCTATCAGACGAAGCCACAGCGGTATTTATGAAGCGTTTCGATGAACTGGAACAAAAGATTGAGCAGTTGAAATCTTCGCAAACTCAAAGAAAAACTCCACAATCGCAAAGAAAGGATGATGCAGAATGAATATGATGAATCCTATGCAGATGCTTAATACAATGGGGAATCCTCGACAGTTTATCCAAAATATGATGGGAAACAGTCAGATCATGTCAAACCCTATGGCTAAAAATATAATGGGCATGGCTCAAAAAGGAGATTTTGCCGGAGTAGAGCAGTTAGGAAGAAATATTGCTAAGGAACGAGGTATGGATTTTGATTCCGAATTTGATAAATTCAAGCGTCAGTTTCCTATGAAATAGATACTAAATTCTTGCAAGATTAAGTATAAAAAATCTTATATGGAGGTAAAAATTATGTTTGAGAGTAACAATACTCCCTTTACCATGCCTGTTATGCCTGCCAACAGCGGATATGGAAATAACGGTGCATGGGGCGACGATGGTGCATGGTGGATTATTATTTTCGTCCTTTTCTTCGCTTTTGGAGGTTGGGGCGGTAATGGATGGGGCGGTAATGGCTCTAACTCCAGTTACTACACCGATTCTGCATTGCAAAGAGGGTTCGACACCCAGTCTATCATCGGTAAACTGGACGGAATCAACAACGGTCTGTGTGACGGATTCTACGCTGTAAACAACGGTATGCTTACCGGATTTAATGGCGTAAATACCAACATTTTACAGACTGGCTATGGCATCCAACAGGCTATCAATGCAGACACCGTAGCAGGAATGCAGAATGCTAACGCTTTACAGGCACAGTTAGCACAGTGCTGCTGCGATACCCGTGAAGCTATCCAAGGTGTAAACTACAATATGGCAACGAATACTTGCGCATTGCAGAACACCATGAATAACAACACAAGGGATATCATTGATAATCAGAATGCTGGCACTAGAGCAGTTCTTGATTACTTATGTGCAAAAGAAAATGCAGATTTGAGAGATAAGGTGCAGAAACTTGAACTTTCTGCTTCACAGGATCGTCAGAATGCTCTTCTGACTACTGCAATGACAGCACAGACACAGCAGATTGTCAACTCTGTAAATCCTACAGCTATTCCAGCTTATATTGTGTCTAATCCTAACGCTTACGCTTATGGCTGCGGTTGCAATACCGGCTGTAATTGCTAAAACTGCATATCGAGTAACTTAACCTTAAGGTTATGTCTGCTATGCAGAATTACTGACAACATGGGGCAGACTGTATGGTTTGCCCCTATTATTTTGAAAGAGAGGTATTTATTATGGCTGAATATACAGCGGTAGCATTACAGACTGTGGCAGCAGGAGCAGACGTTGCTTTTACCGAAACTGCCGTAAACGGAAGTAACTGTATCAATCATAGAGAGGGATCCGGAATTGTGAAGTTAAGAGGTATCACTAATCAGTGCCGGGCAAGATTCCTTGTAAGTTATTCCGGTAACATTCAGATTCCCACTGGTGGAACTGTTGGCGAAATTTCCCTTGCGCTGGCAGTAGACGGAGAACCTTTGCAGTCCACAAGAATGATTGTAACTCCGGCAGCAGTAGAGAATTTCTTCAATGTATCTGCGCAGGCTTACATTGATGTTCCTCGTGGATGCTGCAGTACGGTAGCCGTTCAGAACACTTCTACGCAAGCTATTGAAGTGCAGAACAGCAATTTGATTGCCGTTCGTGAAGCGTAGGAGGTGAAAAATCATGGATGTTAAGAGAATGCATGAAATGATTGAGAAACTTTCTGAATGCGCTAAAACGCAGTTTGACAAGGGCATTGACAAAGTAGATACTTGCGAAATGGGAAAAGTCGTTGATATGATGAAAGATTTGTCCGAAGCAATGTACTACCGGGAACTGACAAAAACTATGCAGGAATCTGACCCGGAAGAAGTCATGGAAATGTTTGAGCGTTACGGTGACGGTGGCAGACGGTACTATGACCATTACCGCTATGCTGATGGCAGATTTGCCCCTAAAGGACACGGAACGTACCGTAGAGGTTATGAAGAGCCTTATTACCATATGACACCGGAAATGTACCATCGTGACATGGACAGAGATATGGGACGTATGTACTACACGGAAACATCTGCATCCGGTATGCGCGATGCAAGAGAGGGCAGAAGTGGCATGAGCCGCAGAGCCTACATGGAAAATAAGGAACTGCATAAGGCTAATACACAGCAGGACAAGGAAGCAAAAGTCCGTGACCTGAACACATACATGACCGAACTTGCAAACGACATGACGGAGATCATCAACGATGCAACACCGGAAGAAAAGACGGTACTGCGGAATAAGCTGTCTGCACTGGTAACAAAAATCGGATAACACACTTAAGGGGCTTATTTAGCCCCTTTTATGTTGGAGGTGGTAACTTGTTCACGATAAATGGAATGGACTGGAATTTAAGGATCGTAGGCAGTCACAGCCCTATGCTGATGCGTTCTGATGGTACATATACGTTTGGCATGACAGATAGAAACACAAGAGATATTTACATATCAAATATGATTCATGGTAATTTCTATGATCGTGTGCTGTGCCATGAATTGTGCCATGCGTTCTGCCTATCCTACAATCTGACTATGGACATTCAGACAGAAGAGATTGTTGCAGACTTTTTGGCTACCTACGGAAGAGAAGTGTTTGCACTGGCTGATGAACTGATAAGCGGATACATGGAAATAATGGCATAGAAAAGACCCCTGTTATGGGGTCTCTTCTGTTGCACAGTTATCAACATCTTGCTGAAGAATTTTAGATGCAAGTTCTGAAAGCTGTGGGAAGTATGTGATTACTTCGGAATTTCTGCATTTCCAGTTTCCGGTCGTTGCGCTGTAAATTCTCTTTGCTTCATCAAAATTATACGTTCTTCCCAAAACTTCAAGTAGGTGGTGCATATATTCCTTTGATGTAATGTCGTAGCAACGGCAAATGTAGTTGATTTTGCCACGGTTGATGCAGAACCAGTCTGTTTCAAGCTCTAATGTCGGCTTTTCCTCGATTGCTGTGGTTGGTTGATGATTCTTTACCGCAAAATAAGCATCCACAAGAGCATCTTGCACTTTCCATGACAAATCATCATTAAACGGCTTCACTACTTTAAGATATCCACGCTCTGTAAGAACAGTAAGACCACTAGGAGCAATTATTCCGAACAATGATTTTGCTTCGTATGTTTGGCATACGAAGTAGTCTACACCTTTTGAAAAATGTTTTTTGTTTCTGTTGAATGTTGTTCTTGCAGTTCCGCTAGGTCTGCGGTGCACTTCATCAATATCCCTAAATGTAACAACCCTCTGACCATTGTATTCTCTGACATCTAAATATGTTCCTTCAACGTTTACAATATTTTCCATATTATTTTTCCTTTCTTTTTATCTATCACAAAGTATATTTGTATATGCCAATATGCATTTGAGGAAATGAATGCTGGTATTTTCAAGGTTACAGATAATTTTTTTGATAAGTTCTTCTCTCATTTTCAGCTCCTCCATTTAATCAAAAATAATTTGCCAAAAGGAAGATGCAGTGCTATAATTTACATAATCCTTTTGGGGTAAAGGAGCAGCCGGTTACTTTGCGGGTATGGCTGCTCCTTCTTTTTTAGTTTCCGATTTCTTCATCAACTTTTTCGTTAAACCATTTCGTTTTAGTCAATCCTTTTTGGGAAAGTTTTTCCTCTAACTTCTCAAACTTTTCCTTTTCGATTTCAACACTAAAATTTTTTGTTTTCTTTCTTCGCTCTTTGAAGTAATCGGCTCTGCTTTTAGGTGCTATGGGTATCACCTCCTTGTTTCGAGATACATTATATAATGTTTCGAGATACAAGTCAAGCATTTTTTCAAAAAATAAAAATGCACTAGATTGAATCTAGGGAGTCTATCATCCGACCAGTTTATTCACCGACTTATTTTCCAAAAATTCCTTAATTTCTCCGTATCCCCAACCGTATCCAACCAGTGAACTTACAAGCATTTCTGCATTCTGAACTAACAGTAGTTCTTCCTCGGTCAGATAATCCCGGATGTTTTCTTTGTTGCCAATATTAAGGTCAAGCCGTAATTGCTTTGCGGTTTTTCCGAATACTGATTTATAAATCAAATCGGTGTAGGTAGAGTATGCATGACCGTGCATCCGTTCATTTTCGGAAGTCCTCTGCAAACTATCCGTAAGTACCCTGCGGACACCAATTCCTTTTTCACGTTCCCGTATTTTGCCAATAAGAGCTTTTTCCATTGCGTTGAATTGCTTAATATAGGCTTCCTTGAACTGCATTGCTTTTTCACCAGTGTATCCCATAGCAAGAAGAGTAAAGCCGTCTCTTGTCATAACAAACATAGGTTTTTTCCTGTTAATACTATCTGTATAAGAGATAGGCACGAAATTGTGCTCTCTAAATTCTTCACTACAATCAAGTTCTCTTATGTCCTGCATGACACGTTTATGCTCTTTTCCAAACGTTTCCGCAACATCAAGGCTTGTTACAACGGTTACTTCTTCTTTGTTTACTGTTTTGATTTCAACTAACATTTTCTACCTCCAACAAATACATTGTCATGGGGCAGAAGAGCATAAAAATAAGCCCACTACCCCTGTTACTGTTGGAGTAGCGAACTTCCAATCTTTTTTTGGTCTGTCTTTATTCCGGGTCTTGGTTACAATCTAGGCTGTTTAATCAGCTTTCACTCTCCGGACATGGTGCAAGACTTCCTAACTGACACATATTATATCATGCAGAACGTAGGTTCGCAACATAAAAATAAGAGCACCCTTGCGGATGCCCTTAAAATCAATTGTCTTGATGCTCTGATAAGTCGTAAATAACTTCATTTGTGTCTTGGTCTACAATTAGAACATTAAAATCTCTGTCTTCCGGTGGAACTAAATTGTACGCCTGAATAGAATCACTTAAGACTCCGCATATAATCGCTACACCAAAAGGAATAAAAGGATTGCCAGCTTCATATTCTTCCTTGTTTGCGTAAAATGTAAACTCTGAAAAATCATCATTGTAGTCTACTGATTTAAGTGAAGCATATTGTTCATCAGAAAAAATTTCTTGAAACGTAGCGTTGAGATTATCTTTGCTTAATATCTCATCTAATGTAGCTTGTCTCTTTGATTCCTTGATTGTCAGCGTGTAGTGGTCATCGTCATATACCTCTACCACAGCATCAGGATTTTTTTCTTTGTAATCTGCCACGTATTCATCAATACTAACACCACTAAAATCATAGCAAGACAAGATAATATCAACATCCTTGTCAAAAAGCTGTGGTGTTTCCGATTCCTCTACTGGTGATACATTTGGTGTTTCTTGTGGCTTTTGCGTAAGGTCTACGGTGTTCGTCTGTGACCCACAACCGCAGACAAGAAGTGATAAGGACAGTAGTAATGGAATTATTCGTTTCATAAATATTTCCCCCTCTAGGTTTTATTAAAAATCTCATTTTTTGAGACTTTTTTCGTAAAAAATTTCAAGGTAAATCGTTTTGTACCCCCCTGGGTTACGAATTTTCAACCGGAAATCTCATTTTCAGAGGTTTTTGAAAGAAAATTTTTTCTACAATTTTCGTGCTAAAAATTTTCAATCCCCCCGGGGTAGCACTTTCCAAGATTGAAAATCCGTTTTCAGAGGTTTTTCACTGATTTTTTCAGACCGATTCAAGGCATGGAACACCTGTTCATTCCTGCGGTGGCAAGTCCTGGGCCTGTCACCCGGTCACCGTGTCGCAGCTTTTCCAAGGTCTCCGACTGCCGACATCATGGAATCATACGCAGACCGCAACAGATCCGCAGATTCCGGAGACAAACCACCGGCGGCAGTTTCCACCCTTATAACAGTTTTCAGCCGCTCCGCTGCATCCGCTACGCTCTCCATGATATCATATGTATGACCGATTCCCACTTTTCGCATTTTTATAAAATCCCCTTGTAATATTTGATTGTACACCAAAACAGCGCAAGCCGTCAATATATCCGGGCGCAGGATCTGAACGGATCCGGTGGAAAAGTAACACAAATAGACCACCAGGCGGCAGCAGATCCCACGGAACACGACAAAAAGACGGTTGTAAGCCGTCTTTTATCTGTTTTCAAGTTCAAAAATTGCCCACCGCAGAGCGGCGGCTGTCTCCGTGTCATTCTCTCGTTCTGCACGCTCTAACAGCTTATACAGCCGATCAAGGTTCTTTTCTTTCATCCTGGCAACCTCCTTTTTCAATTTTGGGGAAGATTCAACCCATAAAACCGCCGCCGGTAGTGATCCGGCGGGCATCCTCTGCGGCGGCTATTTTTTATAATGCCTTCTTTGATTTGTAGCCTGCTCTTGATAAGTTACCCACCTACAATTATTCGGTTCATAATTTCCAAATGGGTTTATGCGGTCAATAGTAAGATTGTCTGAATAACCGTTATTTATAGACCAATCATAAAAAGCAGAAAAGCTATTCCGCCATTCGTCACAAATCAAAACTCCCTTTTCTCCGTAATATTTATAATTTGGTGAATTTTTATTATAGCATCTAGTTTTCATATTTCGCCATATTCTACAAAGCCTTGTATTTGACAAATGATGGTGCTCGAGTTTATATCCTGAGCAACCACAAGAAGTTATTTCACCACTTTTTAGTCTTGTAGATGCTACTTCTCTATAATTTCCACATTCACATATACAACGATAAACAATATGCTTATTTTTATTCGGTAATCTTTCCAATACTGTTAAATTGCCGAACTTTTCACCTGTTAAATTTAAAAAATTGTTTTTTCCCCTCAAGCATCCGCAGCTTTTCTTTTCGCCTTTAATCAATGCGCTTCTGTTTGCGAGCGTAGTGTTTCCGCATTTGCAAGAACACAAATAGACCTTTTCGGCTCTTTTATAGTTTGGGTTAATTCCATTGTAAGATATTACCGTTAAAAGTCCGAACTGTTTTCCAATTATGTCATTTGTTTTATTTTTTTTCAATATATTTACCTCCATGTGTATAAAAAGCCGGGGACACGATCCCCGGTGTAAGCCTGTCTTACTTGCTTAAGTCTCTATAATACCGGAGCACATACCCGGCAAGCATTGCGCAAATTAGTAATATAAAATTTCCCATGTTATTATTATTCCTCACTTTCAAAAGCTTCTGAAAGTTCGTCTTCCATGTCGTCCAGGGCTTCGCCGATTGCCTGACTTAACAGATAACATCTAATTGTTACGTCCATAGCCTCCGCACCCTCTTTTAATATGTCCGTACCATCCTGCCCGAATGCTTCCAGTGCTTCCGCTAACAGATCCCAATTGTGCGCTAGTGCTTCTTCAGCTTCCCAAGAGTTGCAATAATAAGATCCGCTTGCGTTTCCTGTTACGCTGTCTTCTGTAAAAAGTTCATCGTTTAAGTAGCTTTCCAGCTCGTCACGGTCTGCATAATCTGCTAAATTGATGTTGTTGTTGATGTACTCTGTAATGTCGTTTTTCATAGCTTCTAAATAGTTATACATATTGCTTTACCTTTTCACCCGTGTTATAATTTGGGTGCCTTTCTTTTTTGGGTGCCGGTGTTCGCTTGGTATGTGGTCACCGGCTTTATTTATTTGTTGAGATAACTATAACAGATATAAGGCACAAAAGCAAGACACAATAATATACAAATATAAGGCACAAAATAAGTACTTTTATTGTGTAAAATGTATAAGGCACAAAAAGAAACATGATTATATTATAGTAGATAAAAAATAATATTGACATATAAGGCACAAACAAATATAATAAAGATACATTTATATAAGGAGGTGCGAACAATGGAGCGAAAAACAACAGACGCAACAAGAAAAGCAATTTATAAATACGACAACAAATTTGAACGGGTGAATTGTCGTTTTGCAACTGGCACAAAAGACCGTATCAATAAATTAGGTTATAAGAGTGTTAATGATTTTATAAAATTAGCTGTTGCGGAAAAACTGGAGCACGACGAAAAAATATTAAAATAAGGCACAAAAACATATTGACACATAAGGCACAAAATGTTATAGTGATATCACGATATCAAACAAGTGATATCACACAAATGATATCATGATATCACAGCCATGATATCACAAAAATGATATCACAAAAATGATATCATAAAAAACTAATGATATCACAAGAAAAGGAGGTGCTAAAATGGCGGAAACATTTAACCAAATGATTAGATTTCCGAAAGACCTAGAACCGCAGATCAAAGCGCAGGCAGAAAAGAACGGTGTAAGTGTCAACCAGTTTGTTATAGGTGCCGTGATCACAGCATTGCAACCAGTACAGCCGCAGACAGTGACAGAGCAACCGAAAGAAACACCCGTGTCAGGCTCTATAAGCCCCATAGACAAGAAAATTGCACTCATGCAGGCAAATGAACGGCTGCACGCTTTACAAGCCAAAACAGCGGCAGAAAGAGCCGCTAGAGAGCACGGAGAAGTTAAACCAGTTATAAAACATCCTCCGAAATGGGCAGGCTTACCCGGACAGCGGCCAGACGAAAGCAACGTTGAGTGGGTAGAACGCAAGAGGAAAGAAGCTGAAGAAATTTATAAGCAAGGTATTGAACGAATACAAAGAGAAAAGGAGCAGAAAGCATGAAAGGAACGCCGGAGCAGATCACAGCAAAGAAAGCCGCCCGGATCCGTTCAAATGCCCGTCAGTTCTTCCGGTACTACCGGGAGCAACTGGAAACAACGGAATCGGAACGACTGCAAGAATTTAACCGGGCAGAACTCCAAGCACTGGAGACGGTGCAAGCGGAAACGCTCCAAGCACTGGCCAACATGACAGACCCGGAGTTATTAGCCAGCAAAACCGCATACGGTGACAGGGAACTAATTGACCGGATCACGGTAAAAGCGGCAATGATCCGCAATACATCAAAAGATTTTGAGGACTACCGCAAAAAAACAAATAGCTATAATTGGCAGCCGAAAAAGGCATATGCAAATTAAGCAGGTGTAACAGCCTGCTTTTCTTGATCTATTTTCACTGCTACATTTTAACGTGCTAAATTTTGTAGACAAATTGTAGACAAATTGTAGACATTTTGTAGACGCAGATTAGAATAGATTAGAGTAAATAAAAATAGATTAAATAAAATAAAAATAAATAAGTGCAGAAAGGCAATGATATACCAAGTATATATAAATACTAGAGCTGGTCGACTCCCACCATGTAACCATCTGCAAATATTACCTATCTGTCTGTTAAAAAATCCCATTTATCAAATTTAACCGGATGATATTTTTTAAGCACATGTTTTTTATATGCTCAGGATCACCGGCAGACATACCACAGTAACAAATTGTCAAAAACGTAAAATGTTGCAATATTATGTTGTGGATTTATAAATAGGTCTTATGGTATGATAAAAACAGTTAGGGAGCCGACGTTAATACGGTGCGAGTGACAGCGGTACAGATCAAACCCCCTCTTGATATGCAACCGCCCAGATTGTAACCAAGACCACCGGAGCCGACAGACCGGAAAAGATCAGAAGTCACTAACTGATCACTTTTGTAAATTTATGTTTTTACCTGATCTGTGGAGGAGATCAAAAAACATGGATTTATTAAGTGATGCTTAGTGATTTTTTTATTGCAGATTTTTAAGGAGGTGCAGGACATGGAAAAAGTCGAAAATACAGAGATATCCCAAGTATATGAGAATGACATGGAGCTGTATCTTTCCAAGTTCTGCGAAGAACAGAAAATTAAGGATATTAGACAAGAGTCTCAGAGTGTATGGAATGCCGCTTTAATGTATATCAAACGCCATGCATTTAATGTACATGACTGCCTTAAGTCTAAAACCCTTGTAAATACTACTGGATCATTTACAGGTGGAGTAAGTAATTATAATGCATATGACTATGATTTAGTTAATCGTATATGTGATTATTATATATATATGTGTATGATGTACGATAAGGAAGTATCTGCTATAGGGTTTAGCTTATTAACAGGAATAGACAGATATACTATAGCTACTTGGAGAGACGAGGGAACGAAATTAAGTCCATCGTGTTCTGACATCGGCAAAAAGATTTCAGATTTTCGCGAAGAGTCCTTAAGTGCAAAACTTGCCACTGCAAAGCGGAACCCGGTTGGAATCCTGGCTATACTTAACCGCCATTACGGGTGGAACCTTCCTGGAGTATCCAGGGAGCAGCAGAACCACAAGCAAGCCTTGACCGCTTCGGATTTGCCGCAGTTGGGCAGTACAAATGGACAAAATACATCAATGTTGACCGATTCCGGAGCGTATGGAGACAGTGACGCAGATGCAAATGAGTAGCAACAACAACGAAAATGTGCAGAAATACAGGATAGTTAAGAATGCGACAATAAAGAGTGCGTGAAAGATTAGTTTAACGCATAGTTGAAAAGCCGCAGAACACACAGGGGGAGGGGGGTCTGACAGGACCAGCGCACCCACCCTACTAAGTCCCTCAAATTTCCTCAAAAATAAAAAAAGGTTTATAGGAGAAAAACAATGACTGGAACAGAGTATCAGAAATTAGCAATGAGAACAAATGATGGAAACGCAACAGACAGGCTTTGTAAAGTGATTAGTGAGCATACGTACTCTGATTTTGAAAAAAGAAAAGTAATAGATGAAAAAGACGATGTATCAATTGGTGGTATTCTAAATGCCTGTCTTGGATTATCCGGTGAGGTTGGTGAGTTCAACGACATGATTAAAAAATGGATTTTCCATGAGAAGCCGCTTGATATTGACCATGCCAAGAAAGAAGCCGGAGATATTTGCTGGTACCTGGCAATGCTTTGTGAATCGTTTGGATGGAGTGTTGATGAAATTATGCAGATGAATGTAGATAAGCTTAAGGCAAGATATCCGGAAGGCTTTGACATTGATCGGGCAAACCATAGGGAAGAGGGTGATGTGTAATGATCTTCATTTACATAGTTTTAGCATGGATACTGGTTCAATTACAGGCTCCCACATGGGTGTATATTCTGTTCATCATTGGAGTATTTTTAAGAGCAGTAGTCAACGGTAGAAATTAAGCCTATGCAGATATTTGGGAAAGAGATAAAAGACGAATGCAGCGTGTGCGGATCTGTGCTGGAATGCGAATTGTTCAAGCAGGGACATGGCATTAAGCAGGATAGATGCAACATCACAGAATTGTTTGCCTGCCAGATGGAGCACCAGAAGAAGCGAGAGAAAGATTCGCTGTCTGATTTTGAAAAACCTAAAGGCAAACTGCCGGAAGATGTAAAAGCAATTTACACCGAGGTTTGGAAGATTCATAAAGAGAATCCATGTCCGGTAACTGATGATGACTGGAAAGTGATTAACAGGCGGTGCGAAACGCTTTTGAAAATGTACGACAGTACATTTTCAAGGGATCTGATACAAGCCATGATCCGTGAGTTGGAAGGGAGAATGAGAAAGAAATGATTGCATTTTTGCTTTTGAAGATTATAACAACTGCATTTATGGTATTTATGGCAATAGGCAGTGCTTGGTATGCACCAAAACAGAAGACTGCATCTGACGGAGTATTCTTTTTCGTAGTTGCAATGTTCCTTATGTTGGGAATAACTTTCATGTGGGTATATCCTATGTGGTTACCGGAGATTATGCGAATTATCCCATATCACATTGTTGAATGGGTTAAATTCATAAAGCCATTGTTATTGCCGAATATCAGGTGTAGTGTTGGCATTGGATATGTGGCAGAGAAATCAAGGCATCAAGAGTGTATGTAGCCTGTGTGTGGGAAACGGAAAATGGAAATATGCGTTCGACAACACCGATTTTACAAAGTACCGTACACAGGCGTGACAGCAATATAGGGTGTTTCACGAAAATACTCCGGGAGCAGATGGTCTCTCTCCCGGAGTTTATGGCTATCGCCAAGCGGTAAGGCACAGCACTTTGACTGCTGCATCCCAGGTTCGAATCCTGGTAGTCCTGTTTCGCAGATGTTTTCTTCTTTCGGTCTTTGCCATCTGCGAATATTCCATCTACATGGAATACTCCTTTCACCTCATAGCGGAATGCTGTTAAGAGCCGTCGCAAGGCTCGTGAGGGTTTTCCATGTTGCCGCTTGAAGTATTGCAGCCATATAGCGGTGAAAACTTTATCTGCGGTGATAAGACGATACCGTGATTGCAATAATCGGTAGGTAACAGATAGGTGTGCCAGAAGTTCATGTGTGGTTATACGGCACAGGTTTTGGGGAAATATGCATAGTGGCGATTGCAGCGGTCTGTAAAACCGTGACATTAGAAACACCGAAGGTTCGACTCCTTCTTTTCCCACGATGTTGGGTCGCTCCCAACTAGCAGGTAACTGGCGGATGCCCTGCGAAAATAAAAATAGCCATAAGTGTTGCGCTGTGTCAGTGCCTTAAATGTAGGCATACAGCTTATGGAAACGCACATTGGGATGTAGCGCAAATGGAAAGAGCAGTGTTCTTCTAAGGCATAGGCTGTGGGTTCAAATCCCATCATCCCAACTTTTTCATTCAATCCTAAAAGACGCTATTGGGCAGGTGCGTGGTTGATAGTCGTAACGGATGGATTGTTTCAAGAAATCGCACCATAAAGATGCAGAGTTTCCATAATGGTATTGGAACGGCTTGCTAAGCCGCCGGGCGTTTATAAGCCCTGTAGGTTCGAGTCCTACACTCTGCGTTTATACGAGTGGGAACGCATATCATTGTTCGCAGGGGGATATGCATAATTGTGAGTTGAGATACCTGTTCTAGCAATTACCATGGCAGAGCAGCATCCGCATAGGATGTGTGTCGGCGGTTCGATTCCGTCTGCATGGGTTACGGAGGATATGAGGATGAATGAGTTCTTAAAATTTTTTGATGAAAAGACAAAAGATTTTCCGATGCATCTTGAAATCACATATAGCAAGATATGTGACTGGGGAATCTATATTTACAAAAGAGGATGTGCTAACGATTATCCTGAATGTAGAAAAGATGGTGATGATGCGATTATCGTACATGAAAATGATACTGACATGGAATTATGCTTCGCAAGAGCGCACGTTGCATTGAAAGAATGGCTTATTGAGAATAATGGCGGATATTAAGCGAGGTGCAACATGAGACATGAAAAAGAATGGTACACCTGTGACCGGTGTGAATCTGAAATAAAAATGATGCCGGGAAGAAGAACTTTTTTTACAAGGAAAGTGATTACATCAGCAGAATTTAGTATGAGATTTGCAAATTCAGCAGGATATGTTGCTGATACTGAACTTGTATCACCATTGCTTACAGGAGTTCAAATTAAAGAAATATGTGATGTTGGATACAAAGAATTTCATTTATGCCCTAAATGTCGGAAAGAGTTTGAGAAGTGGATGAAGAATGAAAGACACAATACTATACATCAGTGATAGAGAAAAAAGAGTAGTAGATTTCTTAAAATATCTTCAAAAGAAACTGGAAGATAATAAAAAGTGGTGCGATTTAGATTATCGGCACAATATTTTAAAAACTGAAAATTATGATATTGTTGGAAAATCATTTTATGGGAATCGTTTAGGTGTTGGATATGGGTATTGTTTGTATTACTGCATAGACGAATTGATTGAAGAAAATAAAATGACAAAAAAAGATAATGAACAACTAAAAGAAATACTTGTTCATGTCAGAGGAAGAGCAGAAGAAGAATCGGAACTGGGAATATTGTATATACTTGGTTTGGTGTAAAAGCAGGAGGACAAGTGATGAAAAAGTCACGTTCTAAAATCATTATCAAGACAAGAAAAGGTGGATACACAAAGATATACGCAAACGGCAAGTGGCAGAAGAAAGTATATAACATAAATTTTCATGCGGACTGTATCGGAAACTTTATAACTACGATATGCACTTTTGATAAATACAAAGCTGACAAGAACGGTTCTGTTTTGTATGACAAGGAAACGTTGGAAACATTGGTAGAGCATTGTGAAGCGAGAATTTGAAAATGATTGTATTGATGGTTGATGATAAATGCCAAAATTGCCCTAATTTTTCTCCGACAGTAGACAAGATAGACTATACAACAATCGGTGGAGAGAGAAATATCAGTCAGACGGTTTATTATTCTGAAAGAAATTTATGCAAGAACATTGAAGAATACTTGAAAAATAAATGAAGATACATACCGCCGCATAAAAGACTTGCGGTGCTAACCTAGAAAAATTATAGGCAGAGGTCTATAAGCATCTCTGCGACAGCGTGGAGGTGCTTTTTCTTTTGGCAAGTCAGAGCCTTATATCGGCAGTAAACAGCTATGACAATTACATACAGCGAAAGGAAATTGATGAACAGGTCATTGATGCGTACATAGAAGCCTGCAGAGTGGCTATAAACGGTGAAAAGGATATAACTTATGGCTTACAGATAACAAACCGTTCTAAAGGCATTGTAGAGCGTTTCTGCATGGAAAGGACAGGAGGTAGAATACTTGACCTTGAAAAATACAGCCAACAACATGAAGAAAAATACAGACTTGTTGATGACTATTACAAAATTCTTCTGATTGAAGCACATTACCGATTTGAAAGTTTCATGCTATACATGGAAAAGAACAGACCAGTAGAAGAGAGATTTTATCAGCCGAGAATAAATCCATTACGGCAGGTAGCACAGCTTATTCAAGATCTGTACGATGATGTGCTGGACGAAGGAATGGTGTTTTGCCCTGGACGAATTGGCAAGACACAAATAGTCAAAATGGGCAATCTGTGGTTCGGCTCTAACAGACCGGAACGGTCTAATCTGTATTCTGCATATTCAGACAAAATTACTGGTGGTTACTATGACGGAATCATAGAAATGATTACAGACCCGACATACACATATGCTGAAATATATCAAAACATAGTTGAAAAAAAATTGGTTACTGACGGAAAAGATTTGACAGTAGACCTTATCAGAAAAAAAACATACCCAACATTTACAATGCGAAGCATTTACGGAACATTGAATGGTGCTTGTGACTGTGACGGACTTGGAGTGTATGATGACTTGTTCAGTGGTATTGATGAAGCATTGAGTGAAGATAGGCAAAATACTGTATGGGGAAAATTCGACAACAACTTTATGCCGAGAATTAAGCCTGGAAAGGCTAAATTATTGGGAATTGGAACACGTTGGGCGAAAAAAGATGTGCAAGGAAGACGGTTAGACCTATTACAAAATGATCCTGCATACAAAGGAATACGGCACAGAGAGGTTATTATTCCTGCACTAAATGAAAACGGAGAAAGCAATTTTGATTATCCATATCATTTGGGTTATACAACTCTTGATTACAAAAGACGTATGGCATCTTTTGAGAACAACGACGATATGGCATCATGGTTTGCACAGTATCAGCAGGAGCCTATTGAAAGAAAAGGCCAGATGTTCAATGTCGATATGATGAATTTCTTTAATCCTGCAGAACTTGAAGGAATAAGACCAGATAGGATATTCGCAGCTAATGACCCTGCTTATGGTGGCGGTGACTTTGTATCAATGCCTATCTGCTATGAGATTGACGGAGAACATTATATCACTGATGTTGTCTACAATGACGGTGATAAGGATATTACCATACCAGAAGTTACATTACGAGTGGAAAGACATTTAGATAAATTTAATAATAAAACAGCAGAAGTCCATTTTGAGGAAACAAAGACCACATCTGCATACCGTACAGAATGTGAAAAGATATGGGAAAAAGACGGATACCCTATTAACACAAGTCATGATCCGGCAGACAATCAGACTGCAAAAATGGATAGAATCAAAAATCATGCTCCAGACATACGAAAACTTCATTTTGTGGACATGAAATATCAAACAAAAGAGTACAGAAAGTATTTTCAAAATATTTTATCTGCTACTTTTGAAGGTAAAATGAAGCATGATGACGGAATAGATTCTACAGCACAACTATGTGACATGATTTACGGAAATAAAAGAGTGGCAAGAGTAGAAGCAATTCAAAACCCATTCTCTTTCGGACGGAGGTATTGACATGACAACAAAAGAATATTTAGGGCAGATAAGCCGCCTTAATCGGATGATAAATAATAAACTAACGGAAATTGCACAACTCAAAGATATGGCGGTAAGCATATCTGCTCCGCAAAGCGGTGAAAGGGTACAAACTACACCGAATTTTGACAAAATAGGAACAAAATATGCCAAAATTGATGAAATGGAACGGAAAATAGATGGCATGGTGGACGAACTTGTCGATAAAAAAGAGAAAATCATACAGCAGATAGACAGCATGGAAGATGAAAACACATACAATATTCTGTTCGCAAGGTACATAGAAAAGAAAACTTTTGAAGTAATAGCAACAGAAATGAAATATTCATGGAGACAGGTTGTCAGACTTCACGGAACTGCATTGAAACAGTTTGAAAAGAAATACGGAGAAGGATATTTGAATGAATGATGTCATTGAATGTCATATATAAAAAATGGTAATGTTAAACTGACGAAAATATTCAAGATGTTTTATAATCCTCCTAAAAAGTGAATGACCGGAAATACCGTCTGCGTTATGTGGGCGGTATTTTTGTGCGCAGAAAAGAGGTATTTATGATTTTTAACCAAAAAATTAGAGTGTACTGTCCTGAATGCGGACGGTTAGTCGGTGAATGTAGTTCAAAATCACACATCGACAAGACATATAAGTGCCGGAATTGCAATAAGATGGTCGTTTACCATACAGAGACCGGAGAATGTGAAATAAAGAAGCTCCCTCCGAGAGATCAGAGCAGCGGAATTACATTTATGTAGGTGAAAATATGAACACTATGAAATTTCAAGACCTTGTAAAGGGTTGTCACGGTAGGAAAATTGCATATACGGATGTAGAGCAGATAACCGAAGACAACATTGTAAAGGTTATCGGTGATTGCATCGGTGTTTTTTATTACAACAAGCCAGTTATCAAGTATTTGTGGGAGTACTACAAAGGAGACCAGCCGGTACTATACAGAACAAAGCTTTCAAATGATGATATAACGAACAAAATTGTTGAGAATCATGCTTATGAGTGGGTGCAGTTCAAGGTAGGTCAGACTTACGGAGAGCCTATTCAGTTTGTCAGCAGAAAAGATGATGAAGCTGTAAATAAGGCGGTAGATGAACTGAACGATTACTTAGCAGATGCAAATAAGCATGAGAAGGACATAAAAGCTGGTGAGTGGCAGTCGGCAACCGGAACATCATTCAAAGCTATTCAGATTGTGAATGGGGATGTTCCTATCCGTGTGGTTGCACCGAATCCGCTGAATACGTTTGTCATTTACAATCGCAGTTCAGAAGAACCGATTTTGGCAGTGCAGGAATTAAAAGATGAGGATGGTGAGTGGTACAAGCTCTGCTACACGGAATCTTGCGAATGCATAATCAAAAATAGTGCAGTTGTTAAGGGTACATGGAAACTTCATGGATTTGGCAGTATTCCGATCGTGGAATTTCCAAATAACCATGAGCGGTTGTCTGATATTGAAATTGTTATAGATCTGTTGGATGCAATCAATAATACGCAGTCAAACAGAATGGACGGAATAGAGCAATTTATTCAAGCATGGTACAAATTTGTAAACTGCGAGATTGACGAAGAAGAGTTCAAAAAAATGAAAATGAACCATGCGTTGGTCGTAAAGTCAATCAATAAAGACAATAAGTCTGATGTGGATGTCATGTCACAGGAACTTGACCAAACGCAGACGCAAGTATCCAAAGATGATTTAACAGACAGCGCACTCTCGATTTTGGGAATACCGAACAAGCAAGGAAACACTGGCGGTGATACGCAGGGTGCGGTTGAGCTGAGAAACGGATGGGATTTTTCAAAATCAAGAGCAAGGCTTAAGGATCCGGTTGTTAAGACAGCAGAGAAGAGACTGGCAAAGGTTGCATTGAATGTCATCCGTATTAAGAAAGAGGATCTGAAGATCACTTTTAGAGATTTTGATGTTCAGATCAACCACAGTCCACAAGACAATATGTATACCAAGTCGCAGACATTACTGCAGCTCCTGCAGTGTGGTATTCATCCTCTTATTGCAATCAAAACGGTTGGACTTTGGGGAGACTGTGAAAAGACTTTCAACCTTTCCAAGCCTTACCTTGATGCTTTGTGGAAAACTGCTGACATTATCAACATGGAAGAGCAGATGGCGAAAGCCCAGGAAATTGTAAAACAAATGCAAAATAAGACAGTTGCCTAGAAATAGGTAGCTGTTTTTATTTTATAAAAATTCGCAATGCCGTGAGCGTATAAACCGGCAATGTCAACCGGTGTCGTTGCACCGTATAAAAATTCGTAGGACATAACGGAGGTAATTTATGAAGAGAGAAGAACTGACAGCTATGGGTTTGACTGATGAACAGATTGAAAAAATTATTGCTGAGAATAGCAAGGATGTTCAGGCGGCAAACGCAAAGGCAAACAAGAACAGTGAAGAGTTGACAAGACTGCGTGAGTTGGAAAAGGAATACACAGCCATGAAAGATAAGGATTTATCCGATTCTGAAAGACTGCAAAAAGACCTTGATTCCGCAAATGCAAAAATCGCAGAGCTTGAAAAGACGCAGGCTATTGCAGCGCAGAGAAGCAATGCGGCATCCAAGTTTAACATTTCTGCTGAACAGGCATCACAGGTTATCAAGGATGACGGCAGTTTTGACTACGAAGTGCTCGGAAAAATTATCTCTGATAAAGAGACTGCTGCGGCAAATGCAAAAGAGCAAGAAATCGCAAACGGAACCACAAATCCGGGCGGTGGTAGTGCTGGTGGCAATGGTGGAACTGAAAGTAAAGGCGCTGAAATGGCTAAAAAGTACAATCAACGCTATGTAATTGAACAGTAATTTTGGAGGTATAAGAATGGCTTATATGAAGACTACCAGTTATACATCTGGTGTAAACATTTTGTCCAGCGAGGTTGGACTTGTATTAAAGACTTTTGAGGGCACTAAGGCAATGGCTACTACGGTAGACGACAAGAAAATCATTAAAGCTGGAACCGTAGTTCCCACAAACAATTCCTCCGCAAAGGGAATTGTGTTTGAAGATGTTGATATTACGGATGATGAAAAAAAGCCTATTTCCGTAATCATTGCCGGAAGAGTAATTAAAGAAAACCTTCCTGTAACTGTTGACAGCGGTGCGGAGACTGCCCTTAAGGCAAATGGCATCTATTTTGATTAAATTACGGAGGTAAATAAATATGCCCAGTGTATTATCTATGATTACAGACAAGGATAGATTGGATTTTTCTCAAAACTATTCTATCGCAAGAAATTATGTAGGTGACCGTCTTTTCCCTGATATTAAGACCGAGAACCTTGAAGCAGAGTATGAAAGACTTTCTGAGGGAATGGATCTCCCTACCGCAGCAATGGTACACGCATTTGATACCGAGGCTGCTATCGGTGTAAGACCTGGATTTGAAAAAGTAAGCGTAGAAAAGCTGCTGATCAAGGAAAAAATCAACCAGTCTGAAAGATTACGCCAGTTGCTGAATCACGGTGTAAGAGAAAGCAACCTGATTGACTATGTATATGACGATATGGGTCGGCTGTCTGATTCTGTTAAGACAAGAACTGAAATTGCAAAAATGGAGGTTATGTCTACCGGTAAGATGACCATTAACGAAAATGGTCTTAATTTTGCTATTGACTTCAATGTAAATAAGTTCAAGGCACTGAAAGGCTGGGAAGATCCTACCCATGATATCCTTGGAGATATTGCAGACATGGTTCAGATGGCTCTTGACAAAGGATATGTTGTCAATACTGCACTGACTTCTACCAAGATGCGCTCTTATATGCTTAAGAATGAAGGAATCATGAAAGCTATTAAGGGAGTTAATTTCGTTGGAATGGCAATTACTCCTGCAGAAGTGGCAAATCTGTTACTTAGCCTGTATGGTCTGAATATGGTAATTGATGATGATATGTACGGAATTGCCAACAAGGAAAATACCACAAGAACCCCTAAGAGATTTTTGCCGGATAACGTATTTACTCTTTATGTATCTACTGGAAACGGAAAGATCGGTACTGGACTTTGGGGTGTAACTCCGGAAGAAGAAAAGGCAAGCGCATTTACAAGCCTGTCCAAAAAGCAATTCATTACTATTTCACAGTGGGCAACTCCTGATCCGGTTGCTGAGTGGACTAAGGCTAGTGGAGTGTTTATTCCTGTAATTCCTAACCCTTATGGAATCGTAATCGGTACTTTGACCGAAGGAGAAAGCGGTTTGGATACATTGGTAGTGAACAGCACTGCAAGCCAAACAACTAATGGATACACAAAAGTAAGCGTTTCCCCTGCAAAGAGCGGAAACAACTTTTACAAATACAAGGTAGCAGATGATTGTAAATTACCTTCTTATCTTGCAAATGTAAAGACGTATGCTACTTGGGATGGCACTTCTGAAATTGAAGCAACAACCGGTAAGGAAATTATGATTATCGAGTGTGATCCTAATTACAGAGCATTAAAGGCAGGTATTACCACAGTAACTGCCAAGGATGAATAAGAGGTAACACATGGCAGAATACACGACTTTGGAACAAGTAAAAATCCGTCTGAAACAATTTCATATTGATTCCGAAAGTTCTGAGGTCGTGTTTGACCATTTGGAAGAAAATCCTCTTTTGGAACAGCTTATTTGCCAGGCAGAAGCCGACATAAGAGCAAAGAGAATGTACCCGGAAAGTTACACAGAAGAGAAGATTGCTACGGACATGGAAAAATTTCAGTCCGTAGTGGTTAACCTTGTTGTGTATGACAGGTCACAAGCCGGTGAAAATTTCATGGCAAGCTATTCAGAGAATGGCGTGTCGAGAACGTGGAGAGACCGTGAGGATCTGTTTGTTGGCATATTTCCATTTGCAAAAGTTTTATAAACCCCTCGATTTCGATGGGGTTAGAAGATTGTGCGTGACCATGTTACTGATTCCGGTAATAAGGTTGCAGGCGGCACACTTTAAGGGTGGTGGGCGGTGTGCCAACAAATAAACAGTTAGGAGATATGAAGTGAAAGATTTTTTATTACAGACGTATACGATTGTTTTGCCTATTTTATTAGGCTACATCGTCTGGCTCCTAAAGCAGCAAAAGAAAGATAGGGATGCGAACAGCAAGGGAACAATGCTTCTTTTGCGTGTGCAACTTATTGATTATCACGATAAGTACATGAAGTTAGGTGAGATTCCAAGCTATGCGTATGAAAACTTTGTTGAGATGTACAATGCTTATCATGCACTTGGTGGAAATGGAATGGCAACTAAAATGTATGAAGAAATCAAAGAAATAAGATTGAAAAATGGAGGTAAGGAATGATGGATTTTTCACAGGTAGGAACTTGTGTTGCAATTGTGGTTATCTGCTATCTTGCCGGTATCGGAGCGAAGCTGATTCCGGTCATTAAGGATAACTACATCCCGGTTGTTGTAGGCATTGTAGGTGGCATTCTCGGAGTAGTAGGAATGTATGTTATTCCGGATTTTCCGGCAAATGATGTACTGAATGCTATTGCGGTCGGCATTGTTTCCGGTTTGGCAAGTACTGGTGTAAATCAGATTTACAAGCAGGTGAAGAAAGATGCTTGACATTAACAAGCAGGACATGAAGTACTCACGGCAAGGAGAAAAAATCACAATTTATAACCGTGATGAAAACGGTAACATCATTTACAACGAAGTGGCAGGTGAAAAAATTCCGTCAATCAAAGGAACGGTTACGGAATTTTTAGAACCTGTCCTTTTTTCTGCCAACATCAGCAATAAGCTGTCGGAAGTACTGGTAAAGGAATTTGGTATTGACGATTCCAGTTCCTACTGTCAGATTGTGACCGACAAGGGATATTTGCCGATTAAGGCAGGGGATGTTATCTGGAAGAAGTCTGAAGTAGGTCGTGACGATGACGGACTTGTGGATAACAAGACTGCGGACTATGTTGTCAAAGGTGTCGCAGACGAAGGACTTACAGCAGATTTGTTTTTGTTGCAGAAGACGGTGAAGTAATATGGCAAAACCTATCAATATTAACTTGTTTGACCCCAAGTCCATACAAACGGCTGTAAAGGCTCTTAGAGACTATGAAAATAGTTTAGAGTATAAATGTAGGCTGTTGGCTGAAACACTGGCAGAAAAGGGCGTAGAGATTGCTAGAGTGCAGATTGCTGACCTTGATGCTATCTTTACATCAGAACTTTTGCAAAGCATCCATTCGGAATACGTTGGAACCGTAAAGGGTGGCGGTGTTTGGGCGGTGGTTGCAGGCACAGACCATGCAGCTTTCGTGGAGTTTGGAACTGGTGTTGTTGGTAAGCAGTCACCATATCCATATCAACTACCGGAAGGTGTTGACTGGCAGTATGCAAGCGGAAAAACCATTAGACAACTTGCGGATGGAAGATATGGATGGTTTTATCCTGCGGATGATGGTAGATGGTATTTTACAGAAGGTATGCCGTCAAGACCATTTATGTACCTAACTGCAATAGAACTTCGTGATATTGTATTACAGACAGCAAAGGTGGTGTTTGGCAGTGGATAATGAGTATCAATGGGTATCAGATTTCAAAGTTAAGATTGCATCATACTTGAAAATGAAGATACCACAGAGCCATCCAAAAGCTTATGTGACTGACAAAAGTAAGGACTTGTCAGACCCTACATTCCCTACGGTGTACTTTCATGCTATGCCGTTCACAGAGACAGGACAAGACCTTGAAGCACGTTCGGTTAATGGAATCACAGCATCGTACCAGGTGGATGTGATAACCAACAAAAGCCAGGAAGAAGCCGAAGCTATCATGGCTACGGTTGCCGGACTTTTCAAACGTCTGCGATTTCAGATAACTTCCATGCCGGAGTTCAATAATACTTCGCAGGACACATACAGAAGCACCGCACGGTTCAGAAGAACAGTTGGTGCTGACGATACATTGTAACTATTAGAGCCATTCGGCTCTATTTTTTTATGCAAATTTAAGGAGGTATAAATTATGGCAGCAGCCGGAATTTCTACTTTAGGCATTACTTTCGGATATGGTACAGAGACAACCGCCGGAACAAAACCTACAAGTTTTAAACAACTTACAAGAATCAATTCCATTGGCGGCATCAACATTGAGCCGGAGCAGATTGATGCTTCTGCATTAGAGGATGCAATCACCAGATATATAAAAGGTCGTGCGGACACTGGTGGTTCTTTTGCAATCACAGTTAACTTTACATCAGAGACAGTAGCTGAATGGACTGCGCTTATCACGGCATACAAGGCTCTTACTGGTGGTAAGAGAATGTGGTTTGAAACCGTTATTCCCGGAGAAGAGAAATCTTTCTTCGTTGTGGCACAGCCACCCGAGCAGATTCCACAGCCTGAAATCGGACAGAATGAACTTCTGACGATTGAAATGAACCTTACCATTGAGGAATACCAAGGTTTGGATTCCACTGTTGCACTGACAACGGGGGAATAGCAAGTCAGTCAGAAACAAATAATACTGCCGTGGCTGACTTTGATGAAACGGTAGACGAAACATTGATTTAAGCAAAAGAGAGCCGCCTTTGGGCGGCTCCTTTCCAACAAAAGGTTGGGGAAAGGATAATTATGCTGAAAGTAAAATTTGGAGAAAAGGAACTGAACATTAAATTTGGTTACGAAGCAACCGTAAAGAACAACATCATTAAGAAACTGGCAAACCTTGAAAAGCAGGAAGACAGAATTGAAACCGTGAATAACATTCTTATGTTACTGCCGGAATTGATCCTTGTTGGTTTGCAGAAATTTCACTCCGATGAATACGGTTTCGACCCTTACAACAAAGAACAGAAAGAAGCAAAGTTGAGCGAGGTTTATTCCATGCTTGATGATTATTTCGATTCTGATGAATCTGACATTCAGAAGTTGTTTGTTGACTTGCAAGGAGAGCTTGTAAAAAACGGTTTTTTAGCGAAGCTCCTGAAACAGGAGCAGGAGAAGAACTCCAAGAAAGCACCGGAGAAGTCAGAGAGCTAACATGGGAAATATACTGTAAAGAAGTACGCCCTATGTGGCTTTTATGCACAAAGGGATATGGATTTACGGTAAAAGATATAGATTCTTCCTGCCCTGCGGATTTAGAACCTTATGCAGAAGCGTATAAGTTAGAAATGAAGCAGAGAGACAGAGAAATGTGGATGTGGTGGGGAGAATATGGATTAGCAGCAACATCTGTTGCCGTAGACCATTGTTTGAATGGTCGAAAAGCACAATCGAAGTATATTGACAAGCCTATTATGGAACGTGCGGACATTGCTAATAATGAAAAAGAACTTCAAAAGCAAAGGAAAGCATTCCTTGCAGGACTTATGGCAATGCAGGCTAATTTTGAATTATCACATCCAAAAAAGGAGAAACAAACATGAGTTTAACAGGAATTGACGTATCCGCATACCAGGGGACGATTAACTGGTGGGCGGTAAAGCAGAACGGTATTGATTTTGCCATTCTGAAAGTTATCCGTAAGGATTTGAACCCGGACAAAAAGTTTGAGGAGAACTGGAAAGGTTGCCAAGAGCACAACGTTCATGTGCACGGAGTATATGAATACGGATATATTACAACGGTTGCAAAATCACGCTCTGACGCAAGAAGAGTGCTTACTATCCTTAATGGCAGAAAAGTTACGGTATACCTTGATGTTGAAGATGCCGTGATGAAAGGCCTTGGCAAAAATATTATTTCCATTATCAATGCTTACGGCAAGGTAATCACCGATGCAGGATTGCCATTCGGTGTATACACTGGGGAAAGTTTTTACAAGACTTACATTAAGCCTTATGGCGGTGTGAGTTATCCCATGTGGATCGCACGGTACGGCAAGAATAACGGCAAGTGTGATGTGAAGTATCAACCGCAAGTACCTAACATGGTAGGATGGCAGTACACCTCTAAAGGGCGTGTAGGCGGCATCGTAGGCAATGTAGACATGAATGTATGGTACAAGGAGTTAGATGCCGTATATGAGGATTCTACAAGCCATAGCAACCCTTATACAGAGCCGGAAAGACTTCTGTATTACAAACCACTGGCAAGAATGAATGGAAATGATGTCAAGTGGGTGCAGTACGAACTTGTAAGGAAAGTCTTTATGCCGGCTGTAAATGCGAAAGGTAAGACGAACATTGATGGAGATTTCGGAAAAACCACTTCTGATGCAGTAAAAGCATTCCAAAAGAGTGTCGGAATCAAAGTGGATGGAAAAGTCGGTGCGGTTACAAGGGCATATCTCAAAAAGTGATTTTAGGAGCGGTAGGTGTCACAGCTTACCGCTCTTTTTCTTGGAAGTGGAAGACACTTCCTTTTTTATTGCGGTAAAGGCGGTGCAGTATGGCAGATATTGATAATCTTCAAATAAAAATCAGTGCGGATGCAAACAAAGCAACTAATGCGCTGAATAAACTTGCATCAAGTCTTACGAATTTTCAGAGAAGCCTGTCTATTGATACATCTAAGTTGACAAGCATTTCCAACAGCATACAGAGTATCGCAAATGTCGCCAGTTCCATGAATACAAGCGGCATTAAAAATATCTCCACACTGACAAATTCCATTAACAGAATGGGGAAAATAGATACAAGCGGATTAAGCCGTATTTCATCTGCACTGAAGACTTTTTCCGCTGATATGGCAGGAACTAAAGTAGATGGAGTAGGAGATATTGCTAGTATAGCATCTTCGATTTCAAGGCTTGGTGGTGTGGCATCCGGCAGAGCAATCACAAACATTCCGTTACTGGCAAAGAATTTGAAGCAGTTATTCACTACTCTTTCAACCGCTCCGAATGTAAGTGAGAACATCATACGCATGACAAATGCACTGGCAGGACTGGCATCTACTGGTGCGGCATCCGGCAGAGCCGCAAACTCTTTAGGACGGAATTTGAACACTTATACAACAAGTGCTAAAAGAGCCACGAAGAGCACATTCAGCCTTGCAGCAGCTTTCGGAAAATTTTACGCAACATATTTCCTTGTTATCCGTGGAATTAAAAGCCTGTGGAAGTCCATAGAAGGAACCACGGACTATATCGAAGCATTCAACTACTACACGGTAGCGTTCAATAAAGTCGGCAAGGAATGGGGCAAGGATTTTGAAAAATTCGGTTACGACAATGCAGAGGATTATGCACAGAGTTTCGGAAACCGTGTAAATGAACTGCTTGGAAAAATGTCCGGTCTGAAAGTAGATGTTGACGGTGGACTGATTTCTGAAAGCGGAATGAAGAACCTGGGACTTAATCTGCAAAAGATCACACAGTATGCTTCACAGCTTGCATCCATTACCAACTCTTTAGGGCAGACCGGAGAAGTTACCACGGCAATTTCAAAGTCCATGACAATGCTTGCCGGTGACATTTCCTCTCTGTTTAACGTGGATTTCAGTACGGTTGCAAATAACTTACAGTCCGGTTTAATCGGTCAGTCAAGAGCACTGTATAAGTATGGTATTGATATCACGAATGCCACATTACAGACCTATGCTTACAGATACGGCATTGAAAAAGCTGTCTCTGAAATGTCACAGGCAGAGAAACAGCAGTTACGTTTATTGGCAATATTAGACCAGTCCAAGGTATCGTGGGGAGATTTGGCTAACACAATCAATTCTCCTAGCAACATGATCCGTCAATTTACCAACAACGTAAAAGAAGCCGGTATGGTGCTGGGTCAGTTGTTTATTCCGGTATTGCAGAAAGTTCTTCCTGTTATTAACGGCGTAGTAATTGCGATTAAGAGACTGCTTGTCAGTGTGGCAAATTTACTTGGAATCAAGATTGACTTTTCGTCATTCGGTCAAGGTGTATCTGGATACAATGAAGATTTGGAAAATACGGCAGATGCGCTGGACAAAGTAGGAAAAAGCGCAAAAAAAGCTAAAAGCTACACACTGGGTATTGATGAATTAAATATTATTGACCCTAGCAGCGGTTCAAGCGGAAGTTCTTCTGGTGGTGGAGCAGGAATTGACCTTACCAAGGAAATCATGGATGCTACTGCGGAATACGAAAAAGTATGGCAGGAAGCATTCGACAAGATGCAGAACACAGCTATGGGTTGGGCTGACAAAGTAAGCAAGGTATTTAAGCCAGTAAAAGATATTATAGAAGATTTGTCTTATGCATTTAAGTTTGATTCTGATGCCTGGTTTAAGGTTGCCGGAATGGATACGTCCAAACTGGTAACTGGTATTTTTGACTGGTTCACAAGAGCAATAGATTCTGTGGACTGGGAAAAAATCGGAAGACACATAGGTAGTTTTTTAGATGGAATGGATTGGACGGCAATCTTTACTTCCGCCGGAAATTTCATAGAAACTGCCATAGATGCGGCTATTGACCTGTGGAAAGGAAGTTTTGATGCTGCACCGATTGAAACCACAATTCTGACTGCAATAGGACTTTTGAAATTCACTGGCTTGGGAGATATTCTGTGGAAAGCAATTAAAGATTCTATTATCTTGTCAATGGGCGGCAAGGCAGGGGCCGGAATCGGAGAAACAATTCTAGGAAATCTATTGGGAACTGGAGCAGAGGGAGCTGCAGCGGCAGGAGCAACAGGATTGTTTGGCGGTATCAGTGCCGGAGCAGTAGCGGCAACAGCGGCTATCACAGCGGTTGTAGCAGGACTTGCACTTGTATATGCAACAAATGAAGATGTAAGAAAGAGTTTCAAAGAATCAATTTCAGCCATTGCGGATAATCTCACTCCTGCAATGGAGTTTTTGGCAACAACGGTTATACCAGATTTACAAAATGCATGGAGCGGTCTCATAGGAATACTTACTCCGATAGGGGAATTTTTGAAGACTGCGTTCACAAGCATATGGCAGGATATGCTAAATCCAGCATTGAAATATGTTGGTGAAGAAGTACTTCCGAAACTGCAGGGCGCTTTTGAAAATCTTTGGAATGGAGTGCTTGTTCCGCTTGGAACATTCCTTGGAAGTGTTTTGAATCCTGCGGTTCAAATTGTTGCAGACATACTTACAATGCTTTGGCAAAATGTAGTAGTGCCTTTAGCAGATGCTTTAGGTAGTGTGCTTGGAACAGCGTTTAATGCAATTACTGATATAATGAATTATGTCGTAGAACAAGTAAGTCCTGTTATAGAAGTGTTTAATTTCCTATGGAACAATGTGCTATCTCCGTTAGCAGATCACTTATGGAAAGATTTTAAACCGATGTTTGAAACTGTGTTTTCAGTGATTAAAGGCTTGATTTCTTCATTGAAATTTACACTGAATGGATTGATTAAATTTATTTCAGGAACATTCACTGGTGACTGGCAAAAGGTTTGGGAGGGAATAAAGGACATATTCAAGGGAATATGGAATGGAATAGCAAGTATTGCCGAGGGTGGACTTAACCTTATAATTGACGGAATAAATTCGCTTACAAGCGGATTAAGAAGTGCACTAAGTGACATTGCTGGAGCGGTTGGTTTTGACATTAACATTCCTGGCATTCCACACATCACCATTCCAAAATTTGAAACCGGTGGTTACGTTCCGAGCCGTTATACTATGTTCATGGCAGGAGAGAACGGTGTGCCGGAGATTGCAGGAACAGTAGGTGGCAAGACAGCGGTTGCCGGTGGAGTGGAAATTACCGGAATCAAAGATGCTATTAACACCACAGCAGAAGCGCAAATGCGCATGATGCAGCAGGAGATTGACTTGCTTAAGCAATTACTTGCAAAAGAAACCTCTGTCAATATCGGTGATAGAGACATAGCAAGGGCAAATTTAAGAGGTCAGAAAGCTATGGGATTACAGATTATTACTTAAGAGTGGGATTTATTCCCACTCTTTTTCTGTGGAGGAAACAAAATGATAGCAAGAGCAAGTGATTTTATCATAGTAAACGGAGTACGTTTTCCGTGCCCGGCTCCCGGAATGGAAATAGTTCGATCACAAACGGTTAATTCAGGAAGAAATGTAAACGCTGCGGTTGTTGGTCAGAAAGTCGGAAGAAAATTGTGGAAGATAAATAATCTTCAATGGAACGGATTGGACGCAGAAACATGGAAAGAAATGCAAGATGCATTAGAACCGTTTTTTGTGCCTGTTACGTTTACTGGTGATGATAATGTAAGGCATACTCACACTATGTACCCAAGTGATACAACAGGTCATCCATTATTTTTAGATGACATTTTTTATAAAAACTACGAAACGTGCAAATTTAATCTGATTGATTGTGGGTGGGAAGAATGATAAAAGCTTCTAACGCTTATAAGTCTGCAATGCAGAAAAAAATAAGAGACAGGGCATACATATCAATTACTCTCGGAGTAGTAAATGGTGATGCACAAAATACGGCTTATTTTGACGGTGATTACGCATACTGGGGAAACAAGGTTTTACCGTTTAGAAATGATGCAGAATATACGGAATATGCTACATTGGAGCAAAATTATATGCGTGTAGACGGTAAAATGTATTTTCTTCCGAGAGAAACGAGCGGATTGTATCAGCTACGCAATGCTCCATTAACCACACAAAACATAATGGAAACCGTAAAAGTAACATTTTCACAAGAGTATTCCATCAAAGGACTTACAATAGATTTTGGAAAATATTACCCGACTAGCTTCAAAATTGTTACAGATGAAAAAGAATTGACTTATACAAATGATAGACATGATTTTTCAACAACAGATGTAATAGGGAACACCACGAACATACAAATAATTCCTATATCTATGGTCGGAGGAAATAAACGTCTTAGAGTAGAAAAAATTGTAATGGGTGTTGGGTTAACATATAGAAATAATGATGTATCAACATCATCTTTTGAAGAATTTGTCAACGGAATTTCAGCGGAGATTCCATACAGAAAATTATCTGTAACAATATTGGATAAAAACAATGTATACAATGTAGACGATGATAATTCATTTATCAACTTCCTTGAAACAGGACAAAAAATGGAGTTATCATACGGAATGGTCCTGGCAGACGATACAGTGGAATGGCATAAAAAAGCCACGATGCTTTTGACTGACTGGAACTCTAAAAAAAATCAAATGTCATTCACTGCAAATGATGTTATTTCAACTTTGGAAGATAACTATACAATAGGAAATAAAATATATGATAGGACAGCATATGCAGAAGCTATTAGTATTTTAACAGATGCCGGATTCGAGCCTGATGAGTATTTTGTGGACGATTGTTTAAGAGATGTGAACCTGCACAATCCAATGCCGGAAGCATCTCACAAAGAATGTTTGCAGTTGTTGTGCAACGCTTCAAGATGCATTTTGTTTGTAGATTCTGATGGAAGAGTAAATATTAAAGCCAACTTTGCAAATGTTATAGATCCGGAAGATATGCAGGTTACATCAAACGGAACCGCATGGTGGGGAAATGCGACTAACGTATTGTATGGGAACAACAATGTATATGCAGAGTTGACAAGAAATTTTATGCGTGTAGATGGTTCACAACTTTTTCTTCCGAGAAATACCAGTACAGCCATTGAACAGACAGGATATGTTACGAGCAATGTTTCCGATGAAAATGGATTGTTTTCGGAGAATCCTGTGCTTACATTAAAACTTCCTGCAGCATACACATATTATGGATTGTATATTTCATTTCAGGGCAATCCTCCAAAAGAGATGAAAGTATCGACATATAATGGAGATACACTTCTTAATACTTTCAAATATGATGATTTGAAAGAAAAATCGTTGTTGAATGATGAATTTGAAAACTTCGATAGTATTCGCTTCGAGATAACAAGAGCATATCCTAAAAATAGAGTATTGATTGATAAAATCAGTTTTGGAGATTTATCTGATTATGAGTTGAAAAAGGACTCTATGACAGAAAATCCTTATGGATACGCAGAAAGAAAGACAAAAGATGTTTTTGTCAAAATATATACATTTCAAAACGGAGAGGATAATACGCCGCAAGTAGTTGAAGATAACGTATATCTAAAAAAATCAATTAACAACTCTGGCGAAATAAGGTACTGTGAAAATCAACTTATTTCAACAGAAGATCATGCAAGGACTGTTGCTGAATGGCTTGGGAATTATTATGCAAATAATATTTCTTATGATGTTCAATACAGAGGTGATCCGGTGTTGGAAGCGGCTGATATTATTTTCATGGAGAGCGATATTGTAAACAGCTTACAAGTCGAAGTAGAAACACACAAACTAAACTTTAATGGTGCTTTTAGTGGGTCATTGCAACTACGAAGAGCAATGAGAACATAAGGAGGTTGCAATGAGAAAAATAATTAACGGTCTTCTGTATAATACACAAACATCTGAAATAATATATGTTGATGAAATGACAAATAGAAAGATTTTCAGAACTGAAAAAGGTAATTTTTTCTTGTTTTATCCAAACGGAGAAATAGTGCCGAAAACAAAAGAAGATATAAAAGAGTATTTGGGGCTGAATGATACAGAGAAATATATAGAATTGTTTGGAGATGTGGAGGAAGCATAATGTGGGCAGATCCTAAAACAAATTGGTCTTCTGAATGGAATGGTGAAACATATATAGGAGATTATTTTTTATATAAAGATTATAACCGTATTAAAAATAATCTTTTGGAACTAAAAAGCACTGCAGAATCTATGTATAAAATATCATCTTTTAATCTTGGAGAGGATAAGGTTGAAGCAGATCTGATTTATGCCGATGAAGTTACTTTATTTGAAACTACGCTGGCAGAAATTAACAGTTCCACTTTCTCATTCACTGAAAAATTTAAAACATGGAAAGAGGATAAAGCGGTTCCAACATATGAAGACTGGAACAGGATAGAATCGTTGCAGTTAAAAATATACAATACGTTAGTAGCACAAAGAAAAGCGCAGAACCGACTTGCCTTTACGCTTGGCGGTCAGAAAGGATTTAAGGTGTAATTATGGCAGATTTGAAAACAAACTATGTTGATGATGTATTAGACACAACTAAAAATCAGTTAAGAAAATATCAGCAAATACAAAATGACGATGGAACTGTTTCTTTTGTTGATGTTACCGAATATACGCAAGTAGGAACCTCATTCGGTGCAAAAGACATCAATGATACTAATGCAGCCATAAATGATGTAAATAGGAATTTAAGTGTCCGGTACAATGCCGACATCGACACCATCCAGGTCTATTACAATGACCAGTGGATCGACTGGGCAGCTGCAAGGATCCAGGCTACGGTATTATTTGATGGCATCGCCGGTACTGGTCTCGCTACGGATCTGATTACTGGATTTACGAAGATTAGCGCAGAATACGGTACCTCTTACTCTGTCAGCTATCAATATATCACCATGAAAGGAGTCGGTAATAATACAAGCGGTACCATTCAGCCACGTTTTAGATCTACTAATACTATCGACCTTACAAACTATAGCAAGCTAATAATTGAGTCCGAATCTGTTTTTAACAGCGGAGCACCCACAGTTGGATTTACAGCATCTGCATCGACAAAACCTTCGACTGGAAACGCTATCACTTTATCTGTCGGCACAAAAGAGTTAGATATATCAAGACTGAGCGGAGCGTATTATTTGTGGTTTGACGGAACAGTAAATGTAAATGGCACCGCAAAAATCAGCAAAATCAGTCTCAAATAATTATTACAAATAGCAACCAATAATTTTGATAGGAACAATATATCCTTGGTTCGTGGATCCACTTGATATTTCTGCCCCTACTGATAATGTAACATCATCTACGTATTGTATTTTTCTTACGCAAACTATGGGACTTGCGCCTGCGAATGTAGCATATGCTAGAGACGCACTTTTACCTTTTAATATATCTTGAGAATTGCAACCTCCATCTCCAACGTTATGCTGCCGGAAAAATACCTTTAAATAATCATAGTGATCTGACGATAAGACTATATTTTGTGCAGAAAAATTACTGTCAGGAGCAGGATTTTTCCATAATATTTCTGATGTTTTAATACTGCTTAACTTCCTATTTACAGAAGGAGTGATAGCCGATGGGCGGAGATTAGAAGCAAAAATAAATCAATCAAAAAGAGCATGGTGTAAAAGCCATGCTCTTAATCTCTTTATCTGATTCCCCAGTCACCGTCATTGTTTACGAATCCAACCACATATCCTATCATGTCATCAATAATGTTTTCCGGGAGTATGCTGTTCGGAGAAATGAGAGGAACATATCTCCATTTTCTTACACCATCTTCAATTATATGCGTTTTCACGACAATATAAATTTCACCATTACTTGTTACAATACATCGTTCACCGTCTTGCGGTTCACGATCCGCAGCTAGGAGAATTATTTCCCCTGGCAGATAAAATGGCATATAGTAGTCGCAAGGGATTTTCAAACCGATGTAAGCCTTGGATTTTATGTCTTCCGGCAAATGGTCTATGCACATGGGTTCCACGGCATTTGTAGTTGCGATAATTCCATTCACAAGCTGTGGCTTAAGGACAGAAATGTACTTGTGTGATTTTTCGAGACTGGAATAGATTTTAGCTTGGTGACGTATAAAATAGCGGATAAGGTACAGAGAGTGTTCCGGCAGACTGCGGCATATCTTGACAGATTCTAACATCTTATCTTCCATAGTTCCGCAACCTACCAGTTCATCTACACTGATTCCAAAGGCTCTAGCAAGAGCAACAGCGGTCGATAGCTTCGTATCGTTAGAATTACCGTATAGCAGTGAATTAAGCGTAGAATAAGGCAAATTAGCTTCATCAGCAAGCTTGTAAACCGTCATGTCCGGCTCATTGAGAAATTCATGGAGATTTCCACGAAAACTTAACATATAATTAGTACGGTTGACTGATAGATGTGTCGATATTTCTTTGATTCGGTCTCTTTTCATCATGTTTTTTGTCCCCCTTTCACATGATACACTTGTAACATCCCTCGTAACGAGGGACTTCAAGTTCTGGCGAGGGCGGTGTTTATTGGCGTTTTCACCGTCCTCTTTTTGTTGATATTCTACAACAATAAAAAATGTACGTCAAATATATTGATTGTTTAGAACATATGTTCTATAATGCGGTGTATCGCTACCAAGTGCGGAAAGATTAGGGGGTGTACTATGGGGAAAGAAGATTACAAAGAGGAAATCACAAAGCTTATCAATGATTGTGATAATTTACACTGGTTAGAGTGCATTTATGCCTATGTTAAAAAATTACTTAGATAAAGGAAAAGAGCCAAGGACTTGCGCATTGCCCTTGGCTCTTTCTTATTCGTTCTTTTTTGCGATTGAATCAATCAACTTTTCCAAAGCGTTCCATCCATCTTCGTCCAAGTTGGCCAGTGCTGATACAAGACGGTGCTTAAATGTATCTTCACCGGACTTTTGAATTTCTCCGAGCATTTCCGAGATTTGTTCATCCTTTGATTTCTGAACAAACATTTCACCAGTTCCATTTTGGAGCCATTCTTCGTTTACATCAAACTCTCTGCAAATATCAGATATGGTTCTTTCCGATGGTGTCTTCGTGCCTATCTCAACTTGCGCAATATAGTTTCTTGACAAGCCGATTTGCTTTGAAAAATCATCTTGTGTCATATTCAAATACTTTCGCAAAGATTTGATTCTTTCATTCATTTACATCCCTCCTTTCACTAATAATATACACCCAAAATGTCCCCAAGTCAACAAAAATGTGTTGACATAAAGTTTCTGAGGGACTATAATATGTTTACGAGGTCAACAAAAAGGAGGTGAAAATATTGAAAATGCTTCATTATAGTTGGCTTGACGCAATACCAATTACAGTGTTTGTTCTACTGACTTGCATTATGAGTTATTGGCATGGGAGATCCGAGCACGGATGGAGAATTGTCGGACTTGTCTACACTATAATTTTGGGAATAATCGGTCAGATTCTTGTAGGATTTTTCCCAATGTTTGGGTAACAGCAAGCAATTTTTCCGAGGAATCGTTTTTCCTGTTGAGTAACGAATCATGAAGAGAAGATAATTGATTCCAATATTCGGATGGAACATATAAAAATAATTCATGATAAGAGCGTATGTACTCTATTTTTTCGCTTGGATAATTTGTTTCTAATTGTTTGGAAGCAAATTCCAAAAAATGATTAAATACGGATTGCTGTTTTTGATAATAGGAAATCTGTTTATCATATTTTAGTTCCAATTTTCTTATTTGAGTACTGTGTATGCTATTGATGATAGTTACTAAAACAGGACAAACTATCGCAACACATAAGGTTATAGCTGATACAGCGAGTTCTAAGTGATTTGTATTTATTGTTTCCATGAATATGTACCTCCAAGAAATTTTTATTATTATACCACGAAAAGGAAGTGAATTGAATGAGTGAAAAAGAGAAAAAGATTGTTGAAAAGTTAAAGAGAGCCATTCCGAATATGTCCGATTTCGACAAGGGATATATTCTTGGAAAGACAGAGAAGATGGCAGAGGAATCTGTTAAGAAGCAGGAGGAAGAAAAATGTACGAAAAGTATGCAAAACGCAGAGATGAATTAGGATTGACTGATTACAAAGTTGCACAAATGAGCGGCGTACTTACATCTACTCTTAGTGAATGGAAAAAACATTATGAGACAGATGGGAAATCAGGTTATCAACCTAAGTTGAAAAAATCTCTGCAATAGCATCTGTATTAGGAATGAGTGTAACTGATTTTATAAATTAGAAAGGAGAACAATGAACGAATTAGAACAGAAAACAATATCTTCCGTGGAAGTAGCGGAAATGGTAGGGAAAGAACACAGCAAGTTACTGAGAGATATAAGAAATTATATTGAACAACTAGCCGAAGCCAAAATTGGCTCGGGCGATTTCTTTACGGAAAGCAAGTACAAAGATGCAAACAATCAGGAAAGACCTTGCTACCTGGTAACAAAGAAAGGCTGCGAGTTCATAGCACATAAGATGACTGGAGTTAGGGGAACAGAATTTACGGCAAAGTACATTGACCGGTTCCACGAAATGGAAGATGCCATTAAAACACATATCCCTACCGGACAGGAATTGATTGCGCTGGCAGTTGTCGAAGCACAGAGGATGCTTGCGCAGAAAGAGGAAGAGGTTAAGCAGTTGCAGACCACGGTGCAACAGATGGATGCCGTGATTACCGATATGACACCCAAGGTTGACTATGTGGACAAGATTCTTTCTTCCAACGACTGCATGACGGTAACACAGATTGCACAGGACTACGGAATGAGTGCAGTGAGGTTCAATTCAGTTTTAAGAACAGCCGGCATTCAGAGAAAAGTCGGTGACCAGTGGATATTGTACGCAGACTTCCAGGGCAAGGGTTATGTGAGAACAAAGACCAACGATTATGTTAAGCATGACGGAAGCACCGGTACAAAGCCACTTACCGTTTGGACACAAAAAGGAAGAATGTTCTTGTATAACAAGCTGAAAGAGATTGGCATTGAACCTATCGAGGAGAAAAGCGCATGAGAACGACAATAAAGCTGTTTCTTCCTATTATAATAGCACTCTCAATTACATTTACTTCCACAGCACAGCCAGCCGGTAGTTTTATCTCCGAGGAAGCGCAGGAATCATGTGTAAAGTACGGTGAGGAATACGGCATCTGCCCGGAAATGCTCATGGCAATGATTGAGAAAGAATCTTCCGGCAGACCCGATGTGGAAAGTGGCGGTTGCAAAGGTCTGATGCAGATTTCTGACAGATGGCATAAAGACCGCATGGATCGGTTGGGAGTGACGGACATCTACTCCGTAGACGGCAATATCCATGTGGGAGCCGACTATTTGTCGGAACTGTTTGAAAAGTACTGTGATGTAGGAATCGTACTCATGGTTTACCACGGAGAGAAGAACGCAGCTACAAAGACAGAATTAAGTGATTACGCAGACTGGATATTAACCAGGAGCGCAGAACTGGAAAGGATGAATGGAAAATGACGAACAGAGAGAAGTATGCGGAACAGATTCTTGATATTGCATTAACGTGTAGTTGTATTGCGGTAGACAAAAAAGGAAAACTTCATAAATGCAATGAATTAGATTGCAGAGATTGCATATTTTCGAGAGTTGAACGTAGTGAACCTTCTTGCAAAGAAAAAACTAAAGACTGGTCAGAGCAGGAATATGTTGAACCGCCTGTTGACTGGTCGAAAGTGCCTGTGGACACAAAAGTGTACGTAAGAGATTTTGACGATGAAGCATGGAGACCTAGATATTTTGCAAGATTCGAAGACGGAAGAATATTTACATGGACGGCAGGCGCTACTTCTTTTTCTAAGGATTGTTGTGCAAATACATCATGGTGGAGACAAGCAAAACTTGCGGAGGACACCGTATGAGTGCCAAAAAGCGGTTTACCGTCAAAGAGTGCATCGGAAAGATATTCTACAATCCGAAAGAGTGGGAAGTTGACCGTGAAACAGCATTCTATTACAGAATTGTAAACCGTGAGACTGGAAAGAAAAAATGGTTAGGAAAGGAGTATTTTCATGCAGAAACGACAGATTATCCCCATCGTCCGTGCGAATGAGATTCTGATTGCAAGACTGTTAGACGCAGGAATCTTGTATATCAGTGAAGAGGACAATATGATCAACGCAGCAGAAGATTGAAAGTCAGAGGAGTGAGGAAATGGAAAGGAAAATCAGAAAAATCTTGGTAGAACTGGGGCTGAAACAGTACTTGCCGGGATTCCAGTACATCATCGAGGTTGAAACGCTGATGTTTGAGAACCGAAATAGACGGCTTTCTGAAATCTACCGGATTATCGGAGAGGAACACAGCATAAATGAAAAAAGTGTGTACCAGGCAATCAAGTGGGTAGTTGATAATATGAACCCAAATACAGAGTTATACAAGGAAATCAACGAGACAGACAAGCCGGTCTCAATATATATGTTTGTAAATTCACTGTATTTATATCTTTGGGAGGATAGGAAAAATGAGGATTAAGCACATCTTTTTGCAGAATTTCTGCAAATTCTACGGATCTAACGTAGTGGATACTGATTTATACGACCGGACAGAGGTTTCCGGTGTGAATGAAGCCGGTAAGTCCACAATCAAGAGAGCAATTCAGTATATTTTTGGATGCCGTGACGAGAACGGCAGAGAAATCACCGGAATCAGACCGCATGACAAGGACGGCAACGACATTGATGGAGATATTACCGCAGAAGTTACCGTGGAGGTTGACGGTACAGACAAGGTTCTGAAAAAAGTATGCCGTCAGAACTTCAATAAGAAAGGTGAGTTTACCGGCAATGTCACGGATTATTATGTGAACGATATCCCTAAAAAGGCAGCAGACTTTGAAGCATTTTTGGAAGAGAGCGTATGCGGTAAAGATAAGTTTTCACTTTGCATCAATGCTATGACACTTTTGTTGAAAGGTGGCACGGATCAGAGAGCCATTCTTGCTGATATGTTTGGCCAGCACAGTAATGATGACATTTGCAACCAGTTTCCGGAGTTTGAAGCATTAAGGACTGTTCTGCAGGACGGCACAGTTGATGAACTGAAAAAGCGTTGCAATACGCAATTGTACGGCACAAGAGGAAGAAATGGAACCAAGGGATTGCAGGACCTGTTAGATGAAATTCCGAGCCGCATTGACGAGGTGAGCCGTCAGAGAGTGGATATAGAACTTGCGGATCTGGAACTGAAAAAGAAAGCTTTACTGGATAAGCTGTCAGAGAACATTAAGCAGCAGACAGATACACAAAACAGCATGAAGTCCTACGATAAGTTGTCAGATGGAATCATTGAACTGAAAGGTCAGTTAAGTGCATTGCAGCAGAAAGCAAATGAAAAACTGGATGCGGACAGAAGAGAGAAGCGTACAACACTGAATCAGATTCAGAATGAGCATCAGAAAGAGTTGCTTAAGGCAGATACCATTCGTGAAGAGATCACGGCACTGGAAAAGCGTATTGCACAGTATGAGCAGAAGAGACAGGAATTGAAGAAGAGTTGGGATTTGAATAACAGCCTTAAATTTGATGAAAACTCTCTGACTTGTTCTTACTGCGGACAGGAATACCCGGAAGAGAAGAAAGAGCAGTTAAGAGCGGAGTTTGATACGCACAAGTCACATGAACTGGAATTGATTACCAAAGAGGGTTCTTCCTGCGCTGACTATATCAAAGCGGACAAGGCAGAACTGGAGCATAAGCGTGAGGAACTGAAAAAGACCGAGGATGAAGTGGAACGGTTGGAAAAAGAGGTATCCATTGCTGATAATGCCTTAAATTCCATTCCGACAAGCGTGGATATTTCCGGCACGGAAGAATACAAAGCTGTTCAGTCACAGATTGCAGAGAAAGAAGCTGCCATGAACAAATTTACTGACATGAATCTTCTTCGGATTCAGTTAAAAGGTGATGAAGAACAGATCCGCAATGATATTTCCGTGGTTGATAAGTCTTTGGCAAGCGTAAGCATTAACGAGAGTGTTGATAAGCGTATTGCGGAACTGGAACAGGAGCGCAAGAACATTGCGCAGAAGATCACGGATGTGCAGGCACAGCTTGACCTGTTAAAGAAATTCAGCCGGAAGAAGAACGAACTGTTGGAAGCTGATGTGAACAAATATCTTTCTTTCTGTACTGTGCGGATGTTCAGACCTCTTGTGAATGGTGACACGGAGGAATGTTGTGACTTTACATACCTTGGAGAGCCTTACAGCCGGAACATGAACCACGGAGCAAGGATTCTGACAGAGATTGACATTTGTAATGCGTTCCAGAAGCGGTGCGGTGTGGAGTTACCTATCATGGTTGACGATACCGAGAGCCTTGACCCTTGGAAGATTCCTGATGTTGACAGCCAGTTGATTATGTTCCGCAGAAGTGATGATGCGAGTTTGAAAGTGGAGGAAGTGCCTAATGCCTAATGATGATTATGATATGGATAAAAAAGTTGAGATTTCTCTTAATGAAATGTGCAGCGTAATCGCAAAAACAATGGGAGAAGAGCCGTTTGATTCTTTAATTGAAGAAGACTCACTTATGATAATTACTTTTGCCCAATTTGGAGCAAAAGTTACCACAAAATTATTTGCAGATAAGATAAAGAAAGGAGATGTGGAAAATGGCAGAAGTAATTAAAAGTTACAAAGGATTCAACAAAGACATGACTTGCCGTGGATTCCAGTACGAAGAGGGCAAGGAGTATGAAGAAGAGAAAGCGGATGCCTGTCATAGTGGATTTCACGCTTGCGAGTATCCCATGGATTGCCTTGGTTATTATTCTCCGAATGAATCTGTTTACCATGAGGTGGAGCAGAGCGGTGAATTTGACAGAGGTGAAAATGATTCCAAGGTCGCATCTACAAAAATTAAGATCGGTGTAAGACTGGATGTTGCCGGACTGGTAAAGGCAGCCATTGATTTTACCATGAGCAGAGTTAAAAAAGAAGCTAGAAGTGATGAAGACTACGGTGCATCCTCTGCCACTGGTAACTACGGTGCATCCTCTGCCACTGGTTACTACGGTGCATCCTCTGCCACTGGTTACAAAGGTGCATCCTCTGCCACTGGTAACTACGGTGCATCCTCTGCCACTGGTGACTACGGTGCATCCTCTGCCACTGGTTACAAAGGTGCATCCTCTGCCACTGGTTACAAAGGTGCATCCTCTGCCACTGGTAACTACGGTGCATCCTCTGCCACTGGTGACTACGGTGCATCCTCTGCCACTGGTTACAAAGGTGCATCCTCTGCCACTGGT